>Ga0187874_10000075_pt1 | contig 128681 bp, 130 predicted proteins | sample June2016WEW_16_1_3_FD_132993 | JGI IMG/M metagenome (GOLD analysis project Ga0187874, IMG submission 132993) | Peatland microbial communities from SPRUCE experiment site at the Marcell Experimental Forest, Minnesota, USA - June2016WEW_16_150 | ecosystem: Environmental > Terrestrial > Soil >... | reverse complement strand
TGTCCCGCTTTGGTGCGCAAGCGACTGTGTCTTTGTGGGGCAGGCGCTTTCGCCTGCCAATCGATCACTCTCACAGCTTGCTCTCGATGTCGCGTTGCACCGCCTCCAGTGCGGCATCCAACCCAGTCGCATCCTTGCCGCCGCCTTCCGCCATATCGGGACGCCCGCCGCCTTTGCCGCCGGTGGCCGCCGCCACGGCGCTCACCAGCTTGCCGGCCTGCACCTTGCCCGTTAAGTCTTTCGTCACGGCCGCCACAATCGCCATGCCGTCATCGCCGGCCGAGGCCAGCACCACCACCGCGCTCTTCCACTTGTTGCGCAGCGAATCCGCCAGCGACCGCATCTGCTGCCGGTCCATGCCGTCCACCCGCGCCGCCAGCACGCGCGCCTCTTTCACCGTGCGCGCCTGCGCCTCCAGGCCCCCCGCGGCCGATTGCGCTACCTTCTCCTTCAACTGCTCCACCTGCTTCGACAGCGCGCGCTCCGCCGCCAGCAGCTTTTCGACGTGCTCGATCAGCTCCGGCTCCGACGCCCGCAACATCTCCGCCATCCGCCGCAGCGCGCCGCTCCATTCCTGGTATTGCCGTAGCGCCGCTTCTCCGGTGATGGCTTCAATCCTGCGCACGCCCGCCGAAATACTGCCTTCGGATACGATCTTGCACACGCCGATCTCGCCGGTGCGTCCCACGTGCGTGCCGCCGCACAGTTCCCGGCTGAAGCCCGGCACTGTCACGACGCGCACCTGCTCGCCGTATTTCTCGCCGAACAGGGCCATGGCGCCCGTGGCGATGGCCTTCTCCAGCGGCAACACATCCGTCTCCACGCCGGTGTTGCGCAGGATCTGCTGGTTCATGAGCCGTTCCACTTCGTCCAACTCCGCGCGGTCCATGGCCGCGTAATGCGTAAAGTCGAACCGCAGCCTCTCCGGCTCGACCACGCTGCCCGCCTGCTTGACGTGCGTCCCCAATACCTGCCGCAGCGAGGCGTGCAACAAGTGCGTGGCCGTATGATTGCGCCGCGTGGCGTCGCGCAGAGGCGCCGCCACTTCGCCGCGCAACACGTCGCCCACGCGCAGCGCCGCTGCCGTCGCGACGCGATGCACCGTCAAGCCCGGCACGCCCGGAAACGTGCTCTCGACCTCCGCCACTTTTTCGCCTTGCGCCGAGTACAGCGCTCCGCGGTCGCCCACTTGTCCGCCCGATTCCGCGTAGAACGGGGTCTGCTCGAACACCACCTCCGCCTGCGCGCCCGCCGCAACCTCGTCGACCGGCTCTTTCTCCACCAGCAACCCGATCACGCGCGAAGTCGCGTCCAGCTCGGTGTATCCCAGAAACTTGGTGCGCCCTTGCTCCAGCAGCTTCTGGTAGGCCGGCGCCACCGCGCCCTTCTCCGCGCCTTTCCAGCTCGCGCGGGCACGCTCCCGCTGCTGCCGCATCTCCCGATCGAAACCTTCGCGGTCGATCGTCAGGCCGCACTCCCGCGCCATGTCTTCCTGTTCGTCGAGCGCCAGCCCGAAGGTATCGTAAAGCTTGAATGACACCGCGCCGGCAATCGTGTGATCCGTCGCAACCGCCGCCGCTTGGTTGAATTCCTTTTCCGCCGTCAGGAATGTCGTGGCGTAGCGGTGCTCCTCGTCCTTCACCACCCGCGCCACGCGCTGCACGCTCTCCATCATCTCCGGGTAGGGGCTCTGCATCAGCTCCGCGACAACCCCCGTCAGTTTGTAAAGGAAGGGCTCTTCCATCCCCACCATGCGGATGTTCCGCATGGCGCGCCGCATGATTTTGCGCAGCACGTAGCCGCGCCCATCGTTGGCCGGCAGAACGCCATCGTGCACCAGGAACGCGGCCGCACGCGCATGGTCCGCCGCAATCCGCAAGGCCGTGTCGACCCGCGCATCCGAGCCTGGTGTAAGCCCGCACAGATCGGCCGCGGCGAGGATGAGCGGCCGGATGAGGTCCGTATCGTAATTGGAGATCTTGCCTTGTAACACGGCGGCCATGCGCTCCAGACCCATTCCGGTATCGATCGACGGCCGCGGCAGCGGCGTCAGCTTGCCGGTGGCATCGCGGTCGAATTGCATGAACACCAGGTTCCAGATTTCGACAAAGCGCCCGCCCGCATCGCTCGGAAAGGCTTCCCCTTCGCGGCCCGCTTCGGCCGCCTCCATGCCCATATCGTAATGGATCTCCGAGCACGGCCCGCACGGACCGGTCTCGCCCATCTGCCAGAAATTGTCCTTTTCGTCCAGCCGGAAGATGCGGCTCTTCGGGACGCCCGCCACTTTCTGCCACAGTTCCTCGGCTTCGTCGTCCTCGCGAAACACCGTGACGTACAGCTTGTCTTTCGGCAGCCCGTAGTCCTTGGTGATCAGCTCCCAGGCGAACTCGATGGCGTCGGCCTTGAAGTAGTCGCCGAACGAGAAGTTCCCGAGCATCTCGAAGAAAGTGTGGTGGCGGCGGGTGTAGCCGACGTTCTCCAGGTCGTTGTGCTTTCCGCCCGCCCGTACGCACTTCTGCGAGCTCGCCGCGCGCGAATAATCGCGCTTTTCCAGTCCGAGAAACGTGTCCTTGAACTGGTTCATGCCGGCGTTGGTAAACAGCAGGGTCGGGTCGTTGGCCGGGACCAGCGAAGAGCTGCGCACCACCACGTGGCCGCGGGCGGCGAAGAAGTCGAGAAAGCGCTGTCTGATTTCGTGACCTGTCACGGAGATTCCTTGTGGATGTGGACTAAATTTCAATTATAGGGGAGAAGCTTCCCGACTCTGCGAGGCGGCGACCCTGGTCAGCGTTGCCACCCGGTAGCGCCAGCGGTCTCGCCGCCGGTGTATAGAAGAAGCGGCCTTACCAGGCCTTACCACCCGGTAGCGCCGGCGGTCTTGCCGCCGGTATGGTATATAGAAGCGGCCTTACCAGGCCTTACCACCTGGTAGCGCCGGCGGTCTTGCCGCCGGTGTCTTGATGCGCGCTTCACCATTGCCACTCTTCGCGCACACCCTGCAAAACCGCTTCTCACCGGATTTTCCTTAACGAAACTCCACTCGCCGGCGTTGCGGTCGGAGCGGCAGCAGGTCGCTGAGGTTGCCGGTGGTGCGCCTAAATCCGATGATTGCGATCCCCGGGCAGGCCGAAAGCGGCCCTGACCGCTTCATCGGCTTGCCGCATGATTGCCGGGCCCGCCTCACCGAGTTTCTTGATCAGCCGGGAGCGGTCCACCGCGCGGATCTGGTTAAAGACTGCCACTGAGGCGACCGTCAAGCCGCTGGACGCGCCGGCCGGCAAGAGCACATGCAGAGGCGATAGCGGCAAGCGCACCGCTGAAGTGATCGGCGCCACCAGTTCCGTCCCTTCTTGACAACCATCCCCGCTCCGCCTTACTATATCCGTAACGGATGTATTGATGAACAAGACACCGCCGCAAAATCTGTTGCCGCTCACGCCGCCGGTCTTTCACATCCTGCTGGCCCTCGCCGATCAGGAACGTCACGGCTACGGCATCATGCAGGACGTCGCGCGCCAGACCAACGACGCGCTCCAGCTCGGCCCCGGCACGCTCTACGGCTGCCTCAAGCGCATGCTGTCGGCCCGCCTGGTCGAAGAATCCGACGAGCGCCCCGACCCCGCTCTGGACGATCAGCGCCGCCGTTATTACCGTATGACCACCCTCGGACGCCGCATCGTCCGCGAAGAAGCGCAGCGCCTGGCCGGCGCGCTGGTCGCAGCCAAATCCAAACGCCTCTTCGCGCGCTCCAGGCCTTCAGCCATATGAGGAAAACCCCATGAACCCGACCCTGGAACGTTGCTTCTGCCGCATCTATGTCTTCCTGCTCTACACCTATCCGAGGCCGTTCCGCCTGCGTTTCGGCGGTGAAATGCAGCAGGTCTTCCGCGACCGCTGCCGCCACGTTTCACGCACTGCCAGCCGCCTGTCTATCCTGCACTTCGCCCTCCGCACAGCCGCCGACTGGCTTTCCACCGCATTCCGCGAACGCTTCGCCTCGATCGACCTCCGCGCCATCTGGTCGGCCGGCCGCAAACACGCGCCGCGCGGCTTCGTCGCCGAGTGGTCGCTCACCATCGTCATGTTCCTCTTCTTTACCACCACCATGGTTCAGGCCTATGTCATCCCCACCGCCTCCATGGAAGGCAACCTGCGCATCGGCGATCATCTGCTGGTCGATCGCGTCGCCTACGCCGATCCCGGTCCCTTCAAACACCTGCTTCCGTATCACGACGTGGCGCGCGGCGATATTGTGGTCTTTCGGTATCCCGAAGACATCCGCCAGACCTACGTCAAACGCGTGATCGGGCTCCCCGGCGACCGCCTTCACCTTGCCGATAAACAGGTGATCCGCAATGGACGCCGGCTTCTGGAACCTTACACGCGCCACTCCGCCGCCTGGCGCGACCCTTATCGCGACGACTTCCCTGCCGCTCCCGGCGCCTACACCACGCCGCGCGGCCGCGACATGTTCGCCTGGCACGTCCGCGATGGCGAAGTGGTGGTGCCTCCCGGATTTTTGTTCGTGATGGGCGACAACCGCGAGAACTCGGCCGATAGCCGCTACTGGGGCTTCGTGCCGCGCGAATACGTATTGGGCAAACCGCTGGTGGTCTACTGGTCCTACGATGCGCCCACCAACGACCTGGAGGACTGGAACGTGGCGCATTTTGTGGATCTGGCGCAGCACTTCTTCACCAGGACCCGCTGGGATCGCACTTTTCTCATCCCGCGATCCCAAGTCGCGCAAGAGACCGGAGCCGGCCAATGAGATTCGCGCGCCTCGCCGCATTCGGATGGCTGGTCCCCGGCGGCGCCTATTTGCTCACACGCCGCTACGTGCAATTCGGGCTTTCGCTCGGGTTGGTGCTCACCGCCTCGGTTTCGGGCGTGGTTCTGGGCGGCGGCAACCTCTGGCCGCAACCCGGCGATCTGGCGGGCCTGGATCTCTTCACCGTCCTGCTCGCCAAAGCCGGGGCCCTCGCCAAATTCCTGGCCGGCGCCCCCTACCTGCTCGCGCGTCTCTGCGGTTATTCCCAGAACGCGTTCGACGGACGCCTGCACGAATACGGCACAACGCTCCTGGTGATAGCGGGCCTTTTGAATCTTTTCGCGCTGGCGGACGCGCTCGAATGATGCCCCACCTGCCCTTCACCTTTTTGCTGGCGGCTCTCACCGCTGGCGCCTCGGCGCTGCCCGGCGCGAGAGCTGCGCGCAAGCGCGCGTATCACGCCGTCTACCTGTTCTTCGCGTCAATCGCGGCGATCGTCGCGGGCAGTTGGATCATGTACCTGATCCACCAATAATCGCTTGGGCTTCTCTTACCTTGAAATCTCGTTTTGCTGGCGCGCGCGGCTCGGGGCAGAGCCGCGAACGTAAGAGAGCGTTGCCTGCAAGTTGGCTAATCTACCTGATCCACCGATGATCTCTTGGCTCTTCTCTCGTTTTCTCTTCTCCGCGTCTCTGTGTCTCCGCGTTGAAAAAAATAATTAGATGGCCGCCAGCGCCTGCTCGAAATCCGCCAGCAGATCGCGCCAGTCTTCGATCCCCACCGAGATGCGCACCAGGCCGTCGGTGACGCCCGATTCCGCCAGCTCCGGCCCCGTCATTCCCGAATGCGTCGTGCTCTTCGGGTGGCACGTCAGCGTCTCCAGGCCGCCCAGGGATACGGCGCTCCGGGCAATCTGCAGGTTCCTCAGGAAATCGAACGCGGCCGCCTTTCCGCCTTTGAAATCGACGGAAAAAATTCCGCCCGGGTACGCGCACTGTTTCTCGAAAATGCGCTTTTGCTCCGGATCCCTGAAGAGTGTCGGGTAGATCACGCTGCTGAGTTTCTTGTGCCCGTCCAGGGCCTCGGCCAGCCGCTGTGCATTCTTGCTCTGGCGGTTCATGCGCAGCGAAACCGTGGGCAGCCGGCTGTCCAACAGCCAGCATTCGTCCGGCTGAAGAATATTGCCGAACATGATGCGGCGGCTGCGCATATTTTGAACCAGATCGAGGCTCTTGCAGATGGCCACCCCCGCCAGGATATCGCTGAAGCCGCCCAGGTACTTGGTGGCCGAATATAGCGAGACGTCCGCGCCCAGCAACAGCGGGTGTTGGAACGTCGGACCCAGGAATGTATTGTCGACCATCACGACCGGCCGATCGGGATGCCGTGCGGCGCTCTCCGCCGCCCGTTCGATATCGGTCATGATCAGCGTGGGGTTGGCCGGCGTCTCGAGCAACACCGCGCAGCAGTCCTGGGCTGAGCGGATGGCGTCGTCCAGTGCTTTCGAATCGCCCGAACGCACCGGAATCACCTTGATTCCCCACGGCTCCAGAGAGTGAATCAGCCCGGTGGTGCCCCCATACAGCGGCGTCGTGTAGACCAGCGACCCCCCCGGGCGCAAGACTGCGAACAGCGCCGTCATGATGGCTGCCATTCCGGAGTTGAAAACCGCCGCGCCCCGGGCCCCCGGTTCGAGCGGCACGATCTGGTCTTCCAGGATCTCCGCGTTCGGATGCGAGATGCGGGAATAGATCAGGTCGGCCCGCTCTCCGGAGTCCGGTTTGATCTTTCCGGCGGTGATGGCAAACGCACGCTCCGCCGCCTCGGGGCTGGGAAACACGTAAGTCGATGCGCGAAATACCGCCGGCCGCGCCGATCCGAACGATAGTCCGGGGTCGAATCCCCGGGTCAGGACCGCGGTACGCGGCCGAACGTGGTTGTGAGCAGAATCATGATCCGCCATATACTCTCCTCAACGAGTGTAGCGCCTGTGGGGCGGGCAATCCTGCCCGCAGCCGGCTTTAGCCGGCTGCCCCGCCTGCCCCACTGGGTAGCGATACCTACAGAAACGCCATGGTCTTCACCCCGGAGATATCGAACCGCTTGCGGCAGCGCAGGTTTTTGCAGGCGACTTTGTCGTCCAGCAGGACCATGTAGCTCTGCGCCTTCGAAAACTTCGCGCGGTCGCGCTCGTCGGCGCCCTGCGGGATGCGGTCCTTCTTCTTGCGCACCGACCATTGCAGGTTGTAGGTGTCCTGGGTGTGGCAATAGGGGCAATTCAACAATGCCGGTTTGGCCGTCTGGGAATCGGTATAAAACGCGCGTTCGTCCATGATTAGCGTTCCGCCATCGGGATCCAGGTCTGGCCGTCGGGATTGCCCTTATAGTCGGCGCGCGGCCGGATCAGCCGGTTGTTGTGGTACTGTTCCAGCACGTGCGCGGTCCAGCCAGCCATCCGGCTTACCGCGAAAATTGGGGTGTACAGGTCCATCGGAATGCCCAGCGAATAGTATGTGGAAGCCGAATAGAAGTCCACGTTGGGATCGACACCCTTGACCGCTTTCACGGTCTCTTCCATGCGCCGCGAAAGGCGGTACAACTTTTCATGGCCGGTTCGCTTGCCGAGTTCCTCGGAGAGCACCCGCAGATGCGTGGCCCGCGGATCTTCGGTGCGGTACACGCGGTGGCCGAAACCGGGGATCTTCACTTTGCGCGCCAGCGTGTTCTTCACCGAATCCACCGCCGCCTCTTCGTCGCCCAGACCGAGCAGCCACTTGATCACATCCTGATTGGCGCCGCCATGCAGCGGCCCCTTCAGCGCGCCAATGCCGGAGGTGATGGAAGAGTAGATATCGGACAGCGTGGCCGCCGTTACGCGCGCCGCGAACGTGGATGCGTTCAGTTCGTGGTCCGCATGCAGGATCAACGCCACATCGAAAGCCCGCTCCATCACATCGTCGGGCCGTTTGCCGGTGAGAGTGTAGAGGAAGTCGGCCGCGAATCCCAGGCTCGGATCGCCCTCCAGCGCCGGTTTGCCGCTGCGCAGCCGTTCGAACGTGGTGACGATGGTCGAGGTCTGCGCCATCAGCCGCACCGCCTTGCGGTGGTTGGCCTCCGCCGACATGTCCTGCGCCTCGGCGTCATACAGGCTCAACATGGAGACCGCCGTGCGCAGCACATCCATGGTGTTCGCGCCGCCGTTCGAGCCCAGGAACTCCACCACTTGGCCCGGTAGCGCGCGCGCCGCCACCAGGTCCTTCTTCAACTGCGCCAACTCGGCGGCTTTGGGAAGCCACCCGTGCCACAGCAAAAAAATGATTTCCTCAAAAGTGCCGTTGTCCGCCAGCGTGTGGATGTTATAGCCGCGGTAGCTCAGGACGCCTTGGTATCCGTCGATGTAGCAAATCTCGGATTCGCCCGCAATTACGCCTTCGAGGCCAGCCGTCACCGTTCCCATCGTTCTTCTATTCTAGGACGCCGCTAGTCCGCGCGTCGCCCCCATGCAAAAAAAATCAGCGGTATGTGCGGCCGTGCAGATGGTATTTCACATTACGGAAGAAATTGTAGATGCGGTTGCCCTGCGGGCACTGGTCGTACGGCGGAAAACCGAGCTCTAGCGTGTCGCGGCTCACCCACACCTTTTTGTCTCCCGCCGAACCGGCATCCACGTCCACGATGACGCTGTTGCCGCAGCTCTCGCCGTCCAGGATGGCGAAGCCCTTCACGTCCACCGGAGGGCCCCAGTCCTGCATGAAAGACTTCATGGGATAACCCGAACACGGGCGCGCGGCGCTGCATCCCCACAAGACGTAAGCGCCCTGATAATCGTGCGCCTCCAGCCGCTCGAAGAACCGCTTGGCTTGCCGCTCCTGGCTGTAATTGTGGAGCGCGAAATACAGCAGGCCGCTCAAAACCGCCAGCACCACCACCGCAACAACAGCGATCTTGATCTTCCGCGCGCGCTGCTCGTCTCCCGCGCCGTATTGATCCAAGAAGCCGGCCATGTGGATCCCCAGCTCTATTCTACTTCTTCGCCGGCGGCGCGGCGGGAACCGGATACGCCTTGTCGTACGCGGCGGTGGCCTCTCCGGTGACGTCCATGGCCGGCTTGAAGTACAGGGCCACCTGCGTATCCACCACCAGGTCGTAGCCCTTTTCTTCCGCCAGCTTCTTCACCACGGCCTGCATCTTGTCGGTGCTCTTGCTGAGAATCTCGTTGCGCATTTTCTCGGCATCCGCCTGCAGGTCTTCGTTAATGCGCGTCAATTCCACCTGCTTGCGCTTGCCTTCGGCGTTGAGGTCGAACTCCGCCTGCGGCGTCAGCTTGCCGGGTTCCCCTTGCAGCTTCTGAGTGATCGCCGCGAGATCCTCTTGCAGCTTCCTGCCCTGCGCCTGGCGCGGCGCGAACGTCGCCTGCATATCGGTCTCGGCCTTCTTGATCTCGGCCGTATCGAACACGGACTTCTGTAGATTGATTACCGCGACTTTGCTCTGCGCCGGGGCCAGTTGGGCGGCGGCGAAGAGGGCGGAACAGACCACCAGCGGCCTGAGCACCTTCTGAAAAGACATGGAAGCAACTCCTGAAAATGGTGTGTAGAAACTTTAGATTAGCACACCTTATTCCAACACCCCGAGGATCTCATCTTCCTTCAGAATCAGGTACTCCTGTCCGTCCACCTTGATATCGGCGCCGGAATACTTGCCGAAGAGAATCCGGTCGCCGGACTTCACGTCGAGCGCCACGCGCTCCCCCGATTCCAGCAACTTGCCGTTCCCAACGGCGCATACCTCGGCCTGCTGCGGCTTCTCTTTGGCGGTGTCGGGGATGATGATCCCTCCGCGCTTCTGCTCCACTTCCTCCAGGCGCCGCACAAGAACCCGGTCGTGCAAAGGGCGTAAATCCATGACTTGATTATACAGAATCAGCGCTCAGAGGCCTCCATCCAAATCGCCCCCGTTCCGTGACTTCCCTTTACACTGTCAACAAACCTTACAGGCCTGAACTGTCAAAAGTGTCTACTAAGTTTACATAGCAGCCATGGGAGAACGCTAACTAATTGATTTTATTATGGCGAACTTTCGGGCAGCGAAGTGCACTGCACCACTTGCAATTCGGAGGAAACAGCATAATGCCGGAAAAGAAAAGAGAGAGCGAACGGCGCTCAAAGACGAGATTCCCGATCCATCGCGAGTTGCGTTACAGACTCCTGGAAGATGACGTAGTAACCGAATCTGGAATGGGAGAGACCATTGACATGGCCAGCGGAGGCATGGCGTTCCAGATCGAGCATCCCTTGAAAGTGGGAGTATTCGTAGAGCTGTCGATCAGTTGGCCGGTTCTGCTCGACGACTCCTGTGCCATGCGTCTGATCGTCTTCGGACGCATCGTCCGGGGATGGGGCAAGAGATCGGCTTGCTGCGTGGACAGATACGAGTTCCGCACCCAGCCGCGCGTCCTCCAGCCGGTTCTGCCGATGCGCAACGATTCCATGCTGCGACGCTTCGCGGGAAGTTTGCGGAAAGAGAGCATGAAAGCCGCCGGTTAACCCGCTTGCTTCTTTGCGGAATACGAGGCTGTACCGGTGAAACGGTGTACTAAGATAAGCAACATGCAGGATTCCACGCCGGCGCACCAGCCCCCTGGCCCGTCGCACGCGAGCAGACCCTGGCTCCGCCTCTCCGCGCTCGCCGCGCTGCTTGTCGCCGGTCTCCTGCTTTATTCCCAAACACTGGCTTTCGCCTGGGACGAAGGCTTTCATCTTCTGGCCGCCCAGTTGATCAAAGCCGGCAAGCGGCCTTATCTGGATTTCTGTTTTCCGCAAACGCCCCTCAACGCCTACCTCAACGCCGGTTGGATGAAAATCTTTGGCGAGAGCTGGCGGCCGGTCCACGCCCTCGCGGCTTTCTGGGTGGTGGCCGGCGCACTGCTGGCCGCGGGCTTCGTGCTCCAGCGCTTCCCCGTTTCGCGCTGGCGGCTGGCTGGCGCGTGCGCCGTCCTGGTGGCCGTCGGGACGAACTCGCAGGTGGTTCTGTTCGGCCCCATCGGGCAGGCCTACGGCCTGTGTCTGTTTCTCTCGGTGGCGGCTTTCCGCCTGGCGGTCTGCTCCGTGGAACGGCGCGGCCCGCAGTGGGCCGCCGCCGCCGGACTGCTGGCCGGCGCAGCCGCGGCTTCTTCTTTGCTGACGGCGGCAGTGGCCCCGGTGCTGCTGCTCTGGATCGCCATCTACAACCGCGCCGGCGCCCGTTGGCTCAAGATCGCCATGTTCCTGATCGGCGCCGGCATCCCGTTTCTGCCGGTGCTGCTGCTGTTCCTCGAATCTCCCAAGCCGGTGCTCTTCAACATCATCCAGTACCAGACGCTGTACCGCCACACCAAGTGGGACGGCGCTACCGGGCAGGACATTTCGGTGCTGACCTCCTGGATCGATTCCGCGCAGGGGCTCGCTCTGGTCCTGCTCTCGGGCGTAGGCATCTGGTTCATCGGCCGCAAGAGCGACTGGGATCGCGCGCGGCGTTCCGAGTTTTATCTGGCCGGCTGGTTGGCTTTGGGCTTGGGCGCCGAGCTGGCCACCGCGCATCCCACCTTCGAGCGCTACTTTCTGCTGGTCATCCCGTTCGCCGCCATTCTGGCGATGGCCGGATTATACGTCGTTGCGACGAGGCTCGGCCTCGGCGAGCGGCCCTTCGCTCCATCCATGTTTCTGATCGTGTTGGTGACCTTGGGCCTGGGAAAAGCCATCTATGAGGATCTCGATTCCTATTCCTGGAAAGATTGCGAAAAGATCGCGCAACAGGTGCAAAAAGTCACGCCGCCGGGCGGCGCCGTGTGGGCCGACGAGCTTTTCTACTTCCTGACGCGCCGCCCGCCCCCCGACGGCATGGAATTCTCCTATGCGCACGACCTGGATCTCCCGCCCGCAGAGGCGGCCGGGTTCCACATTCTGCCGGTCACGAAAATCCACGACCAGGTCCGCGCCGGCCTTTACAATACGGTAGCCGCCTGCTACGAAAGCGACGAGACCGATAAGATCAGCCTCCCGCAACTCTTCCGCCACCAAGCCGAAGTCCGCGACTGCACCATTTACTGGGACTTTTCCGGCAAGCGGTAGGCCGCGCCGGACGCGCGGCTTAGTGGGACCGGCCTCCTGGCCGGTCCAGCGCCGGCTGAAAGCCACCTCTGGAGTTTCTCCATTTTCAAGCTCTGTTAAGACCAACTGGTAGCGCCGGCGGTCTTGCCGCCGGTGTCTCTTGCCCGCTTGACCATCGCCATTCCACGAGCCCTTGCGCCACCCTCAGAACGGCTCGGGATGCACCGTGACATCGGCATTCGGGGCGAAGTCACGGATGACTTCCTCGATGGTCTCGGTCAGCAAGTGGGCTTGCGCCAGGCTTTGCGCGCCGTCGACCAGAATGTGCAGGTCGATAAAAAGGATGGGCCCGGAATACCGCATGCGCACGTTATGGCAATTGCGGACTCCCGCGACGCCTTCCACCGCGGAGATGATGCGCTGCTCCATGCCTTCGGGCGCTTTGTCGATGAGGGCGTCCAGGGTGCGGCGGCCCAACCGCACGCTCACCCACACCACCAGCGCGGAAACGCCCAGCGCGGCAATCGCGTCGGCATTGCGCAGAAACAACAGCCGCGGCCACCAGTCGCCCGCCTTGACCGCCGCCAGACCCACGATCACCACCGACGAACTCCACACATCGGTTGTGAAGTGCAGCGCATCGGCCTCCAGCGCCTGGCTGTGATATTCCCTGGCGGCGCGCGAAAGCACGCGCGAGCGGGAGACATCCACGGCGATGGAGGTCAGCATGACCGCAAACGACCAGACCGTGACCTCGATTTCCGCGTGGTGCGTGCGGAGCCGGTGGACGGCTTCCCACACGATCCAGGCGCACGTCAGGAGCAGCAACAGGGTTTCGCCGAGCGCCGAAACGTTTTCTATTTTCCCGTGCCCGTAGAGGTGCTCCCGATCGGCGGGGCGTCCGGAAAGACGGACGGCCACGAAGGTGAGGCCGGCCGCCACCAGGTCCAGGCCCGAATGCGCGGCCTCGGCCAGGATGCCGAGGCTGCCCGTGGCCACGCCGACTACGATCTTGAATGCCGTCAGTCCGACGGCGGCGAGCAACGAGCGCAGCGCAGCCGCCTGTTTCTCGCGAACGAAATCCGCCACCCGAGTTTCAGGCTACCATTGCCAGCGCCCGTCCCACCAGTTCGCGCGCCTCGTCTTGAATTCGCTTGAGGTGTTCGGCGCCGGCGAAACTCTCGGCATAGATCTTGTAAACGTCTTCGGTGCCGGAAGGCCGCGCCGCAAACCAGCCGCGCCGCGTCACCACTTTGAGGCCGCCGATCGAGGCCCCGTTCCCCGGGGCCCGCGTCAGCATGGCTTCGATGGGGTCCCCGGCCAGCTCGCGCGCCGTCACTTGTTCCGGGTTCAGCTCCGCCAGCGCGGCTTTCTGCGCCGGCGTGGCCGCGGCGTCGACGCGCTCGTAGACCGGCGCGCCGAATTGTTCCGTCAGCCCGCGGTAGATCTCCCCGGGGTCCTTCCCGGTGCGCGCCAGCATCTCCGCCGCCAGCAGGGCCAGCAGGATGCCGTCCTTGTCGGTGGTCCACACGGTGCCGTCGCGCCGCAGGAACGAAGCGCCGGCGCTCTCTTCTCCGCCGAAGCCCAGCGAGCCGTCCAGCAGTCCATCCACGAACCACTTGAATCCCACCGGAACTTCCACCAGCCGCCGGCCCAGGTGCGCCGCCACGCGGTCGATCATGCTGCTCGATACCAGCGTCTTCCCCACCCCGGCGGTCGCCGGCCATCCGTCGCGGTGGCCGAACAGGTAAGAGATCGCCGTGGCCAGGTAGTGGTTGGGGTTGAGCAGGCCGGCGCTCCGCGTCACAATCCCGTGCCGGTCGTGATCGGTATCGCAGGCGAACGCCACATCGAACCGGTCCTTGAGCCCGATCAGCCCGGCCATGGCGTACGGCGACGAGCAATCCATGCGGATCTTGCCGTCCCAGTCGAGCCGCATGAAGCGGAAGGTGGGGTCGACATCGGCATGTTCGATTTCGAGCGACAAGCCGTAGCGTTCGGCGATGCGCCCCCAGTAGGCCACGCCCGCGCCGCCCAGCGGATCGGCGCACAGAGAAAGCCCCGCCGCGCGAATCGCGCCCAGATCCAGCACCGAGCCCAGATCGTTCACATAAGCCGACACGTAATCGTAGCGATGCGTCGTCGAGGCGTTGAGCGCCGAGCGGTTGGATTGGCGGCGAACGTCGCGCAGGCCATCGCGAAGCATCTGGTTGGCCAGATCCTCAATGGCTTTGGTGGCGTCCGTATCGGCCGGGCCGCCGCTGGGCGGATTGTACTTGAAGCCTCCATCGGGCGGCGGATTGTGCGACGGCGTGATCACCACGCCATCGGCCTGCGCGCTCCGGCCGCCGCGATTGTAGGCCAGGATGGCGTGCGAAAGCGCCGGCGTGGGCGTGTAACCCAGTTCCTGGTCGATCATCACCTCGACGCCGTTGGCCGCCAGCACTTCGAGCGCGCTCGAGAAGGCCGGCTCGGAAAGCGCATGCGTATCCGCTGCCAGGAACAGCGGGCCATCCACGCCGTTCTCCGCGCGGTACCGGCAGATGGCCTGCGTGATCGCCAGAATGTGATCTTCGTTAAAGGAACACTCCAGCGACGAGCCGCGATGGCCCGACGTGCCGAAGCTGACGCGCTGTGAGGCTACCGAGACGTCCGGCTTCTCCGTATAGTAGGCCGTGATGAGACGCGGCACGTTGACCAGCATATCGGGCGTGGGGTTCTTACCCGCAAGCGGAGAAATTGGCATTTTGATCCACGTTACCGCAATTTGCCGCGAGTGTTTATGAGGTACCATGATTTTACGGGAGGACTGACCCTGTGAAGACAACGATTTTATTCGGCATCGCCATTCTGTGCCCTCTGGCTGCGTTGACAGCCCAGGAAATTAAGCCATTCGACGCCAAGCCAGGACTCTGGGAGAGCACCACTACCCTCGAGATCCCCGGAATGCCGGCCATGCCGGCCATGCAACTCACGCCGGATCAGTTGGCCAAGATCCCGGAGGCCCAGCGTGCCCAGGTGCTAGCCATGATGAATGGCCGCGGCGGGTCCCCCCGCACCACCACCACCAAATCGTGCGTCACCAAGGAATCGCTGAACCGGGCCATGGCGTTCGCCAATGACAATAATCAGGCCAACTGCACCCGCAAAGTCGTCAGTTCTTCGTCCGACAAGATTCAATTGCATATGGAGTGCCAACCGGACAAGACCAACATGACGATGGTTGGCGACATGACCGTCGAGCGCCTGGACGCCGAGCATGTCAAAGGCTCCGCAACCTTCAAGAACAGTGGCACTGGCCCTGCAAACGGCAACGCCCCCCGCACCATGGAATCGAAGATGACCTTCAGCACCAGGTGGCTGTCTGCGGACTGCGGCGACGTGAAGCCGCCCGGCGAGAAGTAGGCGCAGAGCCGCGACTTGTCGCACGACCGTACCTGCCGAGTTGAATTCCTGCCGCTTTGGCAAGAATATTTTCGGCCGTGTGCATTTCGCTCCATGTTTATGGGCCCTCGGCTGCACTCCGAGAATAACTCAAACTCCTTACCAGGCCTCTCGCGCCTGTCCGGCCGCAGGACCTCCGCTTCCTCAGCGCTCTCAGGTCTTGGCTTTGTTTCTGTTTTCCTCCGCGCTCAACCTCTGCACAAATTGTGGGGCAGCCAATCCTGGCTGCCGCCGGCTTTCAGCCGGCGCCTGGCGTTTCCACATTTTCATGCTCCGTTAAGACCAACTGGTAGCGCCGGCGGTCTTGCCGCCGGTGTCTTCTGCGCGCTTGACCATCGCGACCTCTTTGGGACACGAGAACCGGCGGCAAAGACCGCCGGCGCTACAAATCAAATAGTACCTTCAACCTTGGATTCTTCTGAACTGCAGAAACTCCCGGGTGCAAGGGATCTCTCTCAGCCCGAAGAAGCCGCCTGAAAGGCGGCTGCGGGCAAAATTGCCCGCCCCATGATTTGTGCAGAATACTGAAATGGGAAAACTAAGTGGCATTGCGCACGAGTGCGTGCGCCACAACCACAACTGCGAAGTTATTCTTGCGTGGTGCCTTAGCCGAGCTGGACGGCTTTCCAATCGATCTTGGCCGGGTCGGATTCTCCCAGACCCGCTTTCCCGGCGTTGTCGATGTGCTCGGGCTGGCGGTCGGGCGAGGTCCAGATTTCGTCGGTCTTCGGATCTTTCACGGGCCGGAGGCCCTTCTTCTTCCGCTGGGCGTCGATGACGTTCAAACCCGTGCGGTCAAGCGCCACCGGGTCGGTGGCGAAATAGACCGTCTTGTGCTCCCAGACGTAGTTGTCGTTCATCAAGCTGGTGATGCCCGGTCCGCCGTGGAACAATCCTTTGGTGCCGTCGAGGATATGCAGAACGGTCTTTTGCCGGATCACCGGCATAGCAACCACGGCCGGCGTGAACTCCGCGATGCGCAACTGGTTCGGCTGGTGCGAGCGGTTCACGTTGTTCACCAGGCCGTGCGACAGGTTCTTGAGCGCCAGCGTCACCCCGGCGGCGTTATGGCTTTTCAACACCGGCAGGTTGATGAGCTTGGTGATGTCGCGCGTAAGAAAGGTCGCTGCGAAAGATCGAATGGCGGCCGGGTCCTTAGGATTCTGCCCGGGAAAAACGAAAGGCATCTCGACAAAGTGATCGGGGTCGTAGCCATCGATGCCGAGCTGATAGTCGGAGTACGCCGGTGCAGCCCAGGCCAGGCGCGCGCCGGGCGGAAGCCATCCGCCCAAGCCGGCATTTATGGCAATCTCATGGTACCGTTCATAGACCACGATATCGGTCACCTTGACGCCCGCCGACCGCACGCCGTCAATGATGGCGTTCAGCATTTCCGGGCTGGAGCGGACGTAGGGCTGGCCCACCGGATTCATCTTGATGCCCACCACGTCGCCGGGCGAAAAGAAGCGGCGCCAGGCATCCACCGGCTCGGGCGCGCCGGTAAGCTCGCACATCCCGCGGGAAACCATCGCGCGAATCGGCTGCGCCTGGAACGCCTGATTGCGGATGCACTTGGAATGCCCGACGGCGACTACTTTGCCGCGATACGGGCCCGGAATGCCGGACGCGGGCGGTCCCGTGTCGCCGGAAAGCGTGGCCGCGCCGGCCAGCGCACCGGCTACCGCTTGAAGATATTCGCGACGGCTGATCGACATGCCATAGAGTTTATCGCATGCGAGGGCCCGGCCCGCAAGCCGGAGCTGGAACCTGGACTCCTGGACTATAGTTGAGTAGATTAGCCGAGCAGATCCGTATGCCGACGGACTTTAGCCGCGGATATCTGGCCGTGGACTTCCCCACCGGGCCGTTCCACTCGGTCGGCGGCCTGCTGCTCCGCTCGGTTCGGGTTTTCCTTTCCCATTTCGGTTTCCTGGCCGCTGTTACACTGGTCGTCTTCCTGCCGGGCAAGCTCCTCCTGCAGCTCGCGTGTTGGTTGGGGAATGTCCCCATCGACGGAATCCTCTCGGCCGTTTTGCTGGATGTGAGCGACCTGGTGCTGGGAGCGCTGGTAGCCCCGGCCGTCATCTATGGCCTGCTCGGGAGATTTCGCGGCGGTCCGCCTCCGCCGCTGGCCGAAGCCCTGGCCTGGGGCCGCCGCCAATGGGCGAAGTCGCTATGGAACCGCTTCAAAGTGGAGATCACCGTGATGCTGTGGAGCGCCCTGCTGCTGGTGCCCGGCGTCATCGCGATGGTGAAACTGGCCTTCACCGACCCCATCGTGGCGATTGAAGCCGACCGGGAACGCGAGGTTCTCGGGAAAAGCCGCGCCCTGACCCAGGGTCACCGCTGGCGCATTTTCCTGGCGCTGCTGCCGCTCTGGGCAGCCGAGTTGGTAGTGACCTTCGTGGTCTTCAACGCCCTCCAGCGGCACACCGATTCGCGTCTCTTGATCGCGCTGGTGGACAGCCTCTTTTCGGTCGGCGGCCAATGGAGCACGGTGATCGTGCTGCTGATGTACCTGGGCCTGCGCGCCCCGCAGAAAGAACCCTTGACGCCTGCGAACGCCCAGCGCCCCAACAAGCGCCTGCGCCGCGCCGCGTGACAGCGGGCACTGCCGCGCACTTCACCCGGAATCCTCTTTGGCGCCGCTTTCCGGCACGCCCGCTCTACTGCCATCAGCCGTTTTTCGCCCCCCCCGTGAAAAGAATGGGCCGAAACTCAAGGAAAGCGCTCCCGGCGCAGAAAACTCCTTCAGCATGACCGGGAAAAATCGGTTGATTCAAATAACGGTTACCAAGGGAACCATGGAACAGTTAGCCCTCCAACTCTCGTCCAGCGTGGAGCACCCCGTGCTAGACAAGACCGGGCTGACCGGTCGGCCTTCTGGCAACTGACCGCTGAGTCAATCGATGCCCTATCCCCGCTCCACCAGGTTCAGCAGCTTCTCCTGCACCGCCTCGCCCGTCGGCGCATCCGCGGTAATCACCAGGATCGTGTCGTCGCCCGCAATCGTGCCGAGCACTTCCGGCCAGCCCTCGTTGTCCAGCGCCACCGCCACCGAATTGGCGTGGCCCGGCGACGTCTTGAGCACCACCAGGTTCTGCGCGCGCAGCACGTCCTTCAGGAACTCCGTCGCCAGCAGCCCAAAGGCCGGCCCGGTCTCTTCCGGCGCCATTTCCTGGTAGCCGTCGCGCGTCTTCACCAGCCGCAGGTCGCGAATGTCCCGCGACAGCGTCACCTGGGTGGCCGCAATGTCCTGCGCCTTCAGCTCCTGCGCGAGCTCTTCCTGCGTCGAGATCCGCTTGCTCCGGATCAGCTTCAGAATCTGGCCTTGCCGATAAGCCTTGGTCATAGAATTAGTTGTCCCAGCGCCTGCTTGGCGCGCTCCAGCGCCTGTGCCACGGACGCGGGTCCGGTGCCTCCGGGAATCTCGCGCGTGCCGATCCCCTTCTCCGCATTCAGCAGCTCCGCGAACTCGCCCGTGAACTCCGGCGCGAAGCGGCGCATCTCTTCCGCCGTCCAGTCCGATGGCTTCTTGCCCGTGCGCATGCTGTCCAAAACGAAGCGGCCCACAATCTGGTGCGCCTGGTGAAACGGCGTACCGGCGCGCGCCAGCGCTTCCGCCAGGTCCGTCGCCACCACCCAGCTTTCCGCCGCGGCCGCCGCCGGCCTGGCCGGGTTCAGGCGGGTCGATTCAATCACCGCCGACATCATCAGCAGCGATCCGTTCAACTGGTCGGCGGCGTCGAACAGCGGAACCTTGTCCTCCTGCATATCGCGATTGTATGTCATCGGCAGCCCCTTCATGGTCACCAGCAGCGAGGTCAGGCAGCCGATCACGCGCCCGCTCTTGCCGCGAATCAGCTCGAGCGAATCGGGATTCTTCTTCTGCGGCATCAGGCTCGAACCGCTGGTCACGCCATCGCCCAATTCCAGCCACCCGAACTCCTCGCTCGAATAGAGAATCCAATCCTCCGCCAGGCGGCTCAGATGGATCATCGTAACGCTCGACGCGTAGAGGAAGTCCAGGGCGAAATCGCGGTCGCCGGCAACGTCCATGCTGTTGCGCGTGATGCCTTCGAACCCCAGGTCTTGCGCGATTCGCTCGCGGTCGAACGGAAATCCGCTCCCCGCCAGCGCGCCCGAACCCAGCGGCAGCAGGTTGGTGCGCCGTCTGGCTTCGGCAAACCGTTCCCAATCGCGCAGGAACATTTCGAAGTAAGCCAGCAGGTAGTGCGGCCACAACACCGCCTGGGCGCGGCGCATATGGGTGTACCCGGAAACGATCGCCGTGGAATTGGCCTGGGCGTGATCGAGCAGCCTCCCCATCACCGCGCACAACGAGGCCTGCATGTCGGCGCACTCTTCGCGCAGCCACAACCGCATATCGAGCGAGACCTGCTCGTTGCGGCTGCGCCCGGTGTGAATCTTATCGGCGACCGCGCCGGCCTTCTCCTTGAGCTTGCGAATCACCAGCGTGTGGACGTCTTCATCCGTGGCGCCTTCGTAGAAGGCCGGCGCCGCCGCCTCGGCGCGGATCTCGTCGAACGCCGCGACGATCTGCCCGCGCTCCTCGGCCGTCAGGATGCCGACCCGTTCCAGCGCCCGCGCGAAAGCCTGCGAGCCGCCGATATCGGCATCGATCAGCCGCCGGTCGAAATCCAGCGATCCCGAGAATCGCTCGAAGACTTCCGACGCTCCCGCTTCAAACCTGCCGCCCCAGAGTTTCATTTCTGTTTGGCGGCCAGCGCCCGCACTTTGATCGGCAGACCGGTCAGGTTGATGAATCCCAGCGCATCCTTCTGGTCGTAGGCCGCGCCCATGGTGAAGCTGGCGATATCCAGCGAATACAGCGAATTCGGCGACTTCCGGCTGAGCGGCTGCACGTTGCCCTTGTAAAGTTGCAGCTTGATTTCACCCGTCGACGGCTCGCTGACTTTCTCGAAGAAGGCGTCCAGCGCTTCCCGCAGCGGCGTAAACCAGAGCCCGTTGTACACCAGCTCGGCATATTCCAGCGCCCTCTGCTGCTTGTAGTGCAACGTGCTCCTGTCGAGCGTCAGCGCTTCCAGCTCGCGAATCGCGAACAGGATCAGCTCGCCGCCCGGCGTCTCGTAACAGCCCCGCGACTTCATGCCGACGAAGCGGTTCTCCACCAGGTCGATGCGGCCGATGCCGTGTTCCGCGCCGATCTTATTGAGCGCTTCGAGCAGTTCGAAGGCCTTCATCTTCTTGCCATCCACCGAAACCGGCACGCCCTTTTCGAACCCGATGGTGACTTCGCCGGGCTTGTCCGGCGCTTCGGCCGGGCTCTTGGTGAGCATCCAGATTTCGTCCGGCGCCGCCTTGGCCGGGTCTTCCAGCGCCCCGCCTTCGTGCGAAATATGCCAGATATTTCGATCCCGGCTGTAAATCTTGGTGGTCGTCGCCGAAATCGGGATGTTGCGCTCGCGCGCGTACTCGATGGCGTCTTCGCGCGAGACGATCTTCCATTCCCTCCATGGAGCAATCACCTGTAGCTCCGGCGCCAGGGCTTTGTAGGTGAGCTCGAAGCGCACCTGGTCGTTGCCCTTGCCCGTGCAGCCGTGCGCCACCGCATCGCAACCCGTGGCCAGCGCCACTTCCACCTGCTTCTTGGCCAGCAGCGGCCGCGCGATGGAAGTGCCCAGCAGGTATTTATGCTCGTAGACCGCGCCGGAGCGCACCAGCTTCCACAAGTACTGCGAGACGAACTCCTCCCGCATATCTTCAATGTAGACTTCGCAAGCGCCGGTCTTGCGGGCCTTTTCTTCGAGGCCCGAGAGTTCGTCGCCGCCTTGGCCGATATCGCCGCACACGGCTACAACTTCGCAGCCGTAGTTTTCCTTGAGCCACGGAATGATGACCGAGGTATCCAACCCGCCCGAGTAGGCGAGCGCAACTTTCTTCGGTTTATGCATAATCTTTGATGACGGGCTGCCACAACCGCTCCCGCTCCCACCGAGCCGCGACCGTCAGGGAGCGGAGGCTGTGATACGCCGCTGAACTTCCGACCGGATCTCTTACGTTAGCATCATCAGCAGCAGCGCCTTCTGCGCGTGCAGCCGGTTTTCCGCCTGCTGAAACACCGCGCTCCTCGCCGACTCCATCACCGAATCGGTGACTTCCTCGCCGCGCTTGGCCGGCAGGCAATGCAGAAAAATAGCGTCGGGCCGCGCTTGCGCGAACAGTTCGTCATTCACCTGGTAGAGATGGAAGGCCGTTCTGCGCTCCACCGCCTCTTGTTCCTGTCCCATGCTGGCCCAAACGTCGGTATAGACGGCGTGTGCGCCACCGAGCGCCTCGGCCGCATCGTGAGTGATGGTGATCGACGCCTTCGAAACCGCCGCCAGCCCTTCGGCCTGCGCCACGATATCCGGGTCCGGCAGGTATCCGGTCGGGCAGCCCAGCGCGAAATCCATTCCCAGCCGCACCGCCGTCAGCATCAGCGATTGCGCTACGTTGTTCCCGTCGCCGATGAAGGCCAGCTTCAACCCTTCCAGCCGCCCGAAGCGTTCGCGGATCGTCAGCACGTCGGCCAGCGCCTGGCAGGGATGGAACGCATCCGAGAGCGCGTTGATCACCGGCACCGAGGACCACTGCGCCAGCGCCTCGACGGTGCTCTGCGCAAACACGCGGGCTACAATTCCGTTGACCCAACGGTCCAGGTTCCGCGCCACATCCTTCAACGGCTCCCGCACCCCGATGGGCCCCTCGCAAAACACCGACGCGCCGCCCATTTGCGAAATGGCCAGTTCAAACGTCAGTTTGGTCCGCAGCGACGGCTTCTCGAACAGCATTCCGATAGATTTGCCGCCCATCGCGTCTGCATAATTCTTCGGCGCCCGTTTGACTTCGTCGGCCAGATCGAGCAGGTAGCCCAGCTCGTCATTGGTGAGATCGAGGTCACAAAGCAAATCGGAGCCGACGGCCTTGAGGATACTGTCAGGTTGGAAGGTCCCGGCCACGGCATTCACCTCAACTGAATGTTTATTCATCAAATTGAATAATTACACATTATGCACGCGGTAGTCAAGCGCCCCGGCCTGGGTTTGGCCGCCGAGGATTTCCTGACCCGGCCTCCCTCGAAGGCTTCCAGTCCGGCTTCCGATCACAATATTGTGATACCCTGTGGTGGAAGATGCCGCGCACCTTTATAGTCTTCCACCGGGAGCCCACAGCAGAGGTGCCGGTCCTTGATTGGCTCCGTAAGCTTCGAAAGACGAATCGGCGAGCGTACGAAACTTGCGTGGCCGCGGTTGAGCGCCTGGCCGCGTTCGGCCACGAATTGCGAAGGCCGGTGGCGGACCTGCTCAGGGATGGCATTTACGAACTCAGAATCCGGAAAGGGCGCGTCAACGATTGAGGTTCATCATGGCAAAAACCAAAGACGCGCTGAAGATTATGGAGAGAATGACTGGCGGGAGTTCGACCGTTCGACAGGGTGTTGCGAACGCCCGAATCAACTTGGAAGTGGCGCAGATGATCTACGACGCTCGAACGAAAGCCGGGATGTCGCAACGCGAACTTGCGGAACTGGTTGGGTCGAGGCAGTCCGTGATTGCCCGCCTGGAGGACGCAGATTACCAGGGACACTCCCTTTCCATGCTGCAACGGATTGGAAATGCGCTAGGCCAACGCCTGGAGCTACGTTACGTAAGCGCGAACCGACGCGGTCCGAGGCGTGCGAAAGATCCGTCTGTGTCGAACCGATTGCTGCGGAGAGCCTGAGTGGTCCTGAACCGCGAACGGGTCCCTCACGATTTCCTGACGTCAAGCACCCCTGGAACCTGTCCCTATTCCCCTACAGCCGTACAATGAGAACACCATGGCCCCCGGCAGGCAGCACGCCCATCGGTTGCTCGACCAGCTCGGCGCCGGCCAGCTCGCCGCCGTGGTTCATCTGCTCGAAACCATGGTCTCGTCCGACGAAGATGGACACCGGATCAGCCATACGGTCTAGCATACTGCAATAAAGCCTTCTTCAAACGCCGTCGTAGGACACCCTAACGTATTTGTGGTTGATCTCATAGGGCCAATTGGTCACGGCAGGTTTGCTTGGCGTAGCGTGCGGCGTATGGCCCGAAATACCTCGTCGAATGGCGGCAACCTGGCCATCTGGTAAGCCAGACGGCCGGACCAGAGAGCCTTCAGCCGAGCCTCCTTTTGAAGGATGGCCGCTTCGAGATCTTTACATGGCTTGCTCCGAAATTCGAGCTTCTCGCAGATCGCATCCGTCAAGTGATCGAGTTGGATGCCCTGGTTGGAGGTCAGGTGCCAAAGATCATAAAGGTCGCGCGGCTCGTTCCGCGCTCTGTCGATTAGCGCGACCGTCTTCTCGGTGGCGATCTCTTCGAGCGAATAAACCTGGATCAATCGGTCCTCGGGCACATCCGCAAACTCCTCGTAGCCGCGCAGAACAGGTCGCTCCGCGAGGGGGAAAACCATGTGTTCGCGAACCGTGATGTCCACCTTGGCATCGTTTCCGGCGGGCAGCGGTCCGATGTAGTTCAGATAAAACGTATAACTGTTGCCGTGTTTCTGGCGATCTTCCCGATGGAACGTGAACGTAATTCCGGAGTTGTCCTGCACTTCTCCGCAAACAGCATCCAGCCGGCGGAGGATCTCCGCGAACGGGACTGCTTCGAGCAGGGTAAAATCGAGATCCTCTGAAAATCGGTAGTCGCCGAAATAACATCGCTTCAGGGCCGTTCCACCCTTGAACCCGAGAACGGTCTTGAGATTGGACTGCGCGAGCACAGCCAGAAACCACGCCAGGCAGTAGTCGCGTTCGAGCACATCCTCCCGGATGCGCCGGCAGCCATCGGCTGCCAGACGGTTGGAAAGCAGCGAAATGTTTCGCTGGGGAATCACTTTAAGTCGCGCGGACTCCTTCGAGTTCTTCGGGCGGGATATTCACCTGAAGCCGCCAGCGCCCCAGGTGCGGACCCTCCCTCGGCAGGATGGGATCGAGCGGCTGATAGGTCGAGGTAAGGGATTGCCGGAGCCGCGCCAATGCGTGTTCCGGCGCGATCCCGTACAACTCGAGCAGGTACCCCAGGCGACGAGTGACTGCTCCGACGCGCAGACGCAGCGCATAGTCTACAAGCTTGGCCGGTTGCATGTCCGCGTGCCGCATCCAAAGGCCTTTTGCGACCTCCGTAACGCCTCCGCAATACTCCGGCTGCCGGAGTCCGTCAATTACGGTCCGCTCCAGGTCGCTGATGTCCACGGATTCCTGTTTGGTGACCCAGTGTTTGGTCGTACCGAAGAAATGGTTCGGCTTGATCAGAACGAAACGAAATTCGGTTCCGTGCAGCGTCCGGTTCGCGAAGCGCTTCGTGCTCGACGCGAAGACGACGAATTGCGGCTGGGTGACCATTCGATGAATCTCCATCGCCGACGCGTGTGAGATGAAGTGAGGCGCGTCACACACGAGCCTTTGCGCGACCAGATAGGGATTCCCGGCGTACTCGGTGGCGCTCCCCAACTCCGGCGGGACCAAAACCCAAACACCCCGCTGAAGCCGCGAAACCAGCCCGCGTTTGGCGGCTTTGTGAAGAAGACTGCTGGCCAATGCCGGTCGCAAGCCAGTGATCTCTGTGGCATCAGCAAGACTGAAGGTAGTCTGAGCGCGATCATAGAGTGCGCTCAGAAGGGGCGCCATCTGCGTGCCGACTGTTTTCAACGAGTTATGTTTTACAGCCACTAATTTGCCTAAGAAGCAATTATCAATACACAAACTATCACAGCATGCTGTTTTGTGTCAAGCAGATCGCCTGACAGGCGACTTTTATTGCACAAACAAACATTGACACGATTCGATCCCCGTTTGCCCGCCTGCCGTACAATATTCCCTTGGAACAGTCGCACGCCACACCTTTGCCGCGGCCCTGGCTCTTCGGCGCCGGCCTGTTTGTGGCTGTCATCGCCGCGATCAAACTCAGCCTCCACTTATACGCCGGCCGTCACTACGGGTATTTCGGAGACGAGCTCTATTACCTGGCCTGCGCGCAACACCTCGCCTGGGGTTATGTCGACCAGCCACCGCTCATCGCGATGGTGGCGAAACTCGTGCGCCTGACGCTTGGCGATTCGCTGCCGGCTATCCGCCTGATCCCGGCGCTCGCGGGTACGGGCAACGTGTTGCTGGCTGGGTTGATCGCGCGCGAACTGGGCGGCCGCCGCTTCGCCCAGGGACTGGCGGCGCTGGCCGTTCTGTGTGCCCCGGGCTATCAGGCGCTCGACAGCCTCTTCACCATGAACTCGTTCGAGCCCCTCATTTGGATGGGCTGCGCTTACCTCGTGATCCGCGTCATCCGCACCGGAAACGCCAGGCTCTGGCTGTGGTTTGGAGTGCTGGCCGGCGGCGGCTTGGAGAACAAGCACTCCATGCTGATCTTCGGCTTTGGCATTGTCGTGGGCCTCGTGTTCACTCCCCAACGGCGCTGGCTGCGCTCGCCTTGGCTGTGGGCCGGTGGGCTCATCGCTTTTCTGATTTTCCTGCCCAACCTGCTGTGGAACATCCAGCACCACTTTCCCTTCCTGGAATTGCAGGAGAACATCCGGCGCAGCGGCCGCAACGTCAGCATGCCCCCGCTTTCCTTTTTGGGCCAGGAGATCCTGTCGATGCTCCCGCTCGGCGCGCCCATCTGGTTCGCCGGTTTGTGGTGGTTTTTCGGCACGCGCCAGGGCCAGCCCTACCGTGTGCTGGGCTGGGCGTGGCTCACCACCGCCGCGATCATCATGACGCTCAGCCCCCGCACGTACTACCTGTTCCCGGCATTTCCGGTTCTTTTCGCGGCCGGCGGCGTCATCTGGGAACGCTGGCTCAGTGACCCGCGCCTGCGATGGATCAAGCCGGTGTACGTCACGCTCGTGATCGCGATGAGCGCTCTCCTCGCGCCCACCATGATGCCGCTGCTGCCGCCCGAGACGTACATTCGCTACTCGGCGGCCACGCACTTGCAACAGCGGCGCATTGAAACCCGCAAACTAGGCCCGCTGCCGCAGCTCTTCGCCGACCAATTCGGATGGCCGGAGATGGTGGCCACCGTCGCGGGCGTCTACAACAGCCTGCCGCCCGATGTGCGCCCCAGGACAGCGATCTTCGGCAGAAACTACGGCCAGGCCGGCGCCGTCGATCTCTTCGGGCCGAAGTACGGGCTTCCGCCGGCCATCTCCGGCCACCAGAGTTACTACCTGTGGGGACCGCGCGGATACACCGGCGAAAGCATCATCGTCATGGGAGGAAACCCCGATGACCTGGCGCGCCTCTTCACGTCTGTCGGGAAATTGGCGCGTGTCGAGCATCCCTATTCCATGCCCGACCAGCATTTCGACGTCTTCTATTGCCGCGGCATGAAAATGCCGTTGCGCGAATACTGGCCGAAAGTAAAGGTGTGGGACTAGTACTCTGACCGCCTGGTTTGCTGCATTTGCGTAATCCATCGCTCACGCTGGTGGTCCCGATGCGCGCCGCGACTTGTCGCTCGACCGTGAGGCAGCGGTGCCCGTCCCGCGAATGTTTCCTCGCGGTCAGGCAACTGGTTACACTCAAAGATGGCATTCCATCGCGGAGGACACTCTTGCTAGCGCTTGGCATCGACATCGGTGGCACCCAGATCAAGGCGGGCATGGTGGACAGCCAGGGCGCCATTCTGGCGTCGCGCACCATCGAAACGCCGCCCGACCTGGAGGGCTTTGTGCCTTCGCTGCATGCAGCCATCGAGTGGCTGACGGCGGCCACGGCACAGCCCGAAGGAGTCGGCATCGGCTGCAAGGGAATGATCAACCCACAGAATACCGAGGTCGAGATTCTGCCCGGCACGCTGCATTACCTCGAAGGCCTGCGGCTGAGCGACCTGGTCGGGCTGCCGCTCGAAGTGCCGGTCTTCGCCGACAACGACGCGCGCGTGGCGCTCGCCGGCGAAGTGGTGTGGGGCGCGGCGCGCGGCCGCCAGGACGTCATCATGCTCACGCTGGGCAAAGGCGTGGGCGGAGCGGCATTGGTGGGCGGCCATATGCTGCGCGGCCATGCGGGCGTGGCCGGCCACCTCGGCCATATGACCATCGACCCGCACGGGCCGCCCTGCGCCTGCGGAAACCGCGGCTGTCTGGAAACGGCCTTTTCGGCAAGAGCCATCGAAGGCGAAGCCTGGGCCGCGGTGCATCGCGGATGCCCCTCGGTGTTGCGGAAGCTGTTCCGCGAGCAGCCGCAATTGGCGACATGCCGCACCATTTTTCAGGCGGCCAGCGAAGGCGACGAGCTGTCGAAATCCATCGTGGCCAAAGCCATCCACAGCCTTGCCGCGGCCATCGCCGGGCTGCTCCACATCTTCGATCCGGAGATCGTCATCATCGGCGGCCACGTAGCCGACGCCGGCGCGGAGCTGCTGGTGCCGCTGCGGGAAGAAGTGTGGGCGCGTTCGCGCGGGCTGCTGGGCCGCCACGTCCCGCTGGTCGAGCAGCAAGTGGCCGATAAATCCGGCATCGTCGGAGCCGCCGGCCTGGTGATGGCGCCGCGCTGCTAGTGGGACAGACCATCGGGTTTCGTGGTCTGTCAAGCGTTGCTTAAACCCGTTGCTTGACAGACGACCAAAGGCGATGTCCCACGTGTCACTCGTACCGCAACGCTTCGGTCGGGCTCAGGTGCGCGGCGCGGTTCGCCGGGAGGATGCCGAAAATCAATCCCACCAGGCACGAGACGCCGAACGCCACCACGATCGCCACCCACGAAATCGGAATGCGGATATCGGCAAACAGCCCCACGCTCAGCGGAATGGCCACGCCCACCAGGATGCCCATGAGGCCGCCGGACAGGCTCACCATCATCGCCTCGGTGAGAAACTGCAACAGGATTTTCCGCGCCGAGGCCCCCACGGCCAGGCGCACGCCGATTTCTCGCGTGCGCTCGGTAACCGTCACCAGCATGATGTTCATGATGCCGATGCCCGAGATCACCAGCGTGATGGCCGAAACCAGGATCAGCACAATGGAGAGGATCAGCGAAATATTCTTGGCCGCATTCAGAATGGCGGTCAGGGTATCGACGCGGTAGCGCGCCCCGGGACGGTGGCGGCCTTCCAGGATTTCTTGCACGCGCCCCGCCACGCGATCCACTTCCCGCGGCGCGCGTACTTGCACATAGAGCGGATCGATACGTTCCACCGGAGTGAAGTAGCGCAGCACGGTAATCGGAATTAAGACCGTGTCGCGCTCCACCTCGGACTGGCCGAAGGTCTCGACTTTCTCGTGGAACGTGCCAATCACGGTGAATGGCAGCCCGTACAGCCGGATCACCTGGTTCGGCGCGGCGGCGCGCGAGCCGTAAAGACGCTCCGCCAGGTGTTCCGTGAGCAGCGCCACTTTTTCCCGGCGCGTGACTTCGCCCAAATCCAGAAAGCGGCCGGAGCCGATCACGATGTTGCGCACGGCCTGATAATCCTGATCGCTGCCGTTGACTTTCACGTCCTGCGTGCGGCCCTCGATCGGGATCTGCGCGGCGTTCGACATGACTCCGGTAGCGGCCACGATATCGGAACGGAGTTCCTGGCGCATCGCTTCGACATCGGCCATCTTGATGTAGTCGGCATCGGCCGCCGCGCTGGTCTCGCCGGCGGTGACGAAATAGGCAAAGATGATGTTCGAGCCGATGCCCTCGATCTGTTCCAGAATGTAGTCCCGGCTGGTGAGTGAGATGGTGACCACCAGGATGACGGACGCGGTGCCGATCACCATCCCCAGAGCCGTGAGCAGAGATCGGATGGGGTTGGCGCGAAGCGCCTGTACGCTGAATCGGAGAGCCTCGCCGAGAAACATGCGACGGGCTTAACCGCCCTGCACCTGTCGCAGAAGTTTGGCAGCTTCGGACTTGGGCGGGTCGTCGGGCGTGATTGTGGCGCTCATGTAACGCTTGAGTAATTCCTTCGCAACATCCAGATTATGATGTGTTTTTACGTAGATTTCGGCGGTCGCATACATCAACCTGGGGTTGTTGGGTGAAGCCTTGCCCGCGCGCGCCAGCACCTGGTCGGCCTCGTCCATACGGCCGCGGCGAACCAGAAAACGGGCGAGGTCCAGGAAGCGGCCCACTTGATGCGGAGCGACATCCAATGCGCGCCGCAGTTGTTCCTCCGCGCTCGAGTATTCCTTGCGCCGCTCCGCCAGCTTTGCCTCCATGGCAAGGCCCTCGGGAGAACTGATTCTGGCAACCTGTTTCGCAATAGCTTCGGCCTTTTCCATTCCGCCACCTAAAAAGCCAGGGGCTTCCAGGTAGTATTCGAAGAGGTCGCTTTGGGCTTCGAGGTTGGTGGGGTTCAGGCTGACGGCCTTTTCGAAATACTGCCGTGTCTTGGAAGCGTACCCAGGCGCCGTGAATGGGCTGGCCGTTTCCGCGCGCCGGCCGAAAGCGCGGCCCAGCCACAGGGCACATTCCGCGTTGGAGGGCTCCAATTCAAAGGACTTCTCCAGGGCTTCGCTAGCCTTTTTGAATTCCCCTTCCATATAGTAGTTGCGCCCCAGCAGCGCGTAGACTGCGGCGTCTTTGGATGGAATCGCAAGTAAAACCTTAATAGATTGCTGGAAGTCTGTGGAATTATACAACTTATGCGCCTGCTCGTAGTCCGCTCCGGCCGCCCACGCGGCGCCTGCTGCAACCAGTATCAGCGCCAATGGCTTCACCCTGCCCAACCTTTGTCCTTTCATTATATCCGCTGGATTCACCTGTATAGATGAGTACGAGGGAGCTTACGTTTCGGCTGATTATTTGGTGACGGCGCCGCCTGGATGGATCTGGCGGGAAACCCGGGCCAGCTCTTTGCGCACCAGGAGATTGTCGGGGTAATCCCTGGCGAGCCCCGCCAGCAGCCTTTCCGCCTCTTCGGGGTGTTTTTCGCGCAGCGCAATCACCGCCAGCAGCATGCGCGCGAAGGGACCGTAGTATTTGCCCTTCCGGGCAACCAGCATCAGCTCCTCGATCCCTTTCGTCTTGCTGCCCTCCACGGAATCCATGTGGACGAACCAACGCAAGAAAAACGGCAGACTGCCGACAATATATTCGGCCGTTCCGAAGGTCATGTAGGCATCGACGACGGGCGGGTTCAGCGCCAGCAGCTTCTTGGCCCAGACGTGGCTTTTCTTGGCGAGCGAGAAACTGCCGAAGCGCCGTTTCTCGACCAGCGCCGCGTAATCGGTGACCAGGCCGGTCGTCATGCAGAGGGCCAGCAGAGCATCGGGGTCGTCGGGCTTGACGGCCAGCCGCGCGTTGGCGAGGCGGTCGGATTCGGCTACGGTGTCGAAGAACTTCTGGCGGATCACGGGATCGGGAACCAACTTGCGGCGGTCCACCACCTTGTCGTCATCGGTGAAGAAATCCAGTTCGAGGATCTTGAGGCGGTCCAGCTCGACAAACAGATAGGCGGCGCACTTGATGGCGAGCACCAGGGGGGATTGCGGATCGAGTTGATGCTGGCGATCGAGAATTTCGTGGGCGCCCTTGAAATCGAAATCGTAAAGGCGCGCGTAGGCCGTCTGCAGGGCAGCTTCGGTATCGACGGACGGGCTCGGACCGGGCTGTGCCGCCCCACAACAGCTCAACGCGACGATGAGCAAGGCAGTCAGGCGCAACCAGCAGTATAACGCCTTCGGGGGCTTTTGGATGTGGGGGCTCACTCAAGCTACTCGACGGATCGCCGCACACCGCGGTTTCAGTTGCTTTTGCGGGTTCCCATCAGAGCCGGGCCCACAGGGCGCCCCGTGAGGGAGCGGTTTCCACAGGCGCCAAACCACCGGACCGCGATTCCTGTAACGAAAAAATGGCATAATAGCTCCCATCGAGGAGAACTCCGATGGGCCTGCAGAGGTTGGGGAAAAGTGCATTGTGGATGGCGGCCGCTGGACTGGCGCTGCAGCCGGCTTTCGGGCAGGGGACCCTGGCGACGCCCGCGTCCATGGACGTCGCGGCGCCGCCGCCGGTCCGCATCACCGGCAAGATCGTGCTGGAAGATAAATCGCCGCCGCCCGCACCGGTTCTGATCGAGCGTGTGTGCCAGGGGATGGGCCACCCGGAAGGCATCACGGACGCCAAGGGCAACATCGCCGTCGACCTGGGTCACGACATCATCCGCGATCCCTATGCCATCCACATCCAGCCCGGCGTCGATCTGCCGCCGGCCGAAGAAAATCGTCCGTTCATGGACTGCGCCATCCGCTTCAGCCTGCCGGGGTACCGCACGGACATGGTGAGTATGTCCACCGCCACGCCGGTGGGCCACCCTTACCTGGGAACCATCGTGCTGCATTTTGTCGGCAAGGTGGATGGATATTTGATCAGCCCGACTTCGCTCGATGCGCCCAAGGACGCCAGGAAGGCCTTCGACAAGGCGCAGGAGGTGACCCGCAAGAACAAGCAGGCCGAAGCCCTTCAGAATTACCAGAAGGCCGTGCAGATCTATCCGCAGTACGCGGCCGCGTGGTATGAGCTGGGAAGGCTGCAGTCGGCCGCCCATAAAGTGGATGACGCCAAACAGTCTTTCAATACCGCGATGAAAGCCGATCCGAAGTATCTGAGCCCCTACCTGCAGTTGTCGTCCCTGGCCGAATCCAGCGAGAACTGGCCCGATCTGGCCGATGTAACCGGCCGTCTGATTGCGCTCGACCCCATCGACTACCCGGAGGCTTACTTCTATGGCGCGCTCTCCAACTACCGTACCCACAAGTTGGATGTGGCCGAAAAGTTCGCGCGCGACGGGCTGAAGGTGGACGTGGATCACCACTTTCCGCAGACCTACCAGTTGCTGGCTTCCATCCTGGTGGCGCGCAACCAGACCGCCGCGGCGGTGGAGCAGTTGGAGACCTATCTGAAACTCTTCCCGCGAGCCGACGACGTCGTCACGGTGCAAGGCAACCTGGTGCTGTTGAGGAACTCCCTTCACAAGAAATGAGCCGGCCGGCGCTCTTTCCCGGAAAGCCATGATCTGGCGGCGCCGCCGGGCATGCCAATGATCGCGCTATCGGCTATGCTTAGACAGACTTTGTGTTGACCGACCTCTATCGACTGCTGCCGCCGGAAGGCCTCAAGATCGCGCTGGTCTTGTTTCTCTCCTTCCTGACGGGCCTGGAGCGCGAAGAACACCTCTCGGCGAATGGGCACCCGTCGTTCGGCGGCGTGCGCACATATCCCCTGATCGGCCTCATGGGCTACGGCATCTCGCTGCTGGCCGGGGGCCAGATGTTGCCGGTGATGCTGGGCTTCGCCGTGCTCGGCGGCTTCCTGATGCTGTCTTACCGCAACAAGCTGGAAGCTTCCAAACTTGCCGGCGTCACCTCCGAAATGTCGGCGCTCACCACGTACGTGGCGGCGGCGCTGGTGTACCGCGAGCAGTTCTGGATCGCCACCACTCTGACGGTCGCCAGCATGATGCTGCTGGAGCTGAAGACCGTGCTGGAAGGTCTCACCAGACGGGTCCCCGCGGATGAGATCTTCACCTTCACGAAGTTCCTCTTATTGACCGCGGTCATTCTGCCCGTGCTTCCCAACCGGAGCTTCGGGCCGTTCGCCATCAATCCCGCCAAGGTGTGGCTGGTAGTGGTAGCTGTCAGCACGGTGTCTTACGGAAGTTACGTGATCCAGAAGCTCACCAAGGGACAGGGCGGCGTGATACTGGCCGCGCTGCTGGGCGGCCTGTATTCGTCCACGGTGACTACGGTGGTGCTTGCCCGGCGCGCGGCCAGAGAGAACCGGCCGCACCTGTTTTCCGGCGTTACCCTGGTGACTTCCGGAATGATGTATTTGCGGTTGGCCGGACTGGTGTTGATCTTCAGCCCCGCCCTGATCGCGGTGCTGGGCGTGCCGTTCCTGGCGCTGGCGGGCGCGGCCATCGTGCTCGGCTGGCTCTGGAGCCGCCGGCCGGACCAGAAGGCCGGAGAAGTTGTGCGCGAGTTCGAGCCGAGCAACCCGCTGGAGCTGCGGGCGGCGCTGGTGTTCGCGCTGCTGTTCGTGGCCGTTCTGGTTGCCACGCACCTGGCGGTGAAGTATCTGGGCCAGACCGGCGTATATTCGCTGGCCGCGCTCATGGGCGTCACCGACGTCGATCCTTTCATCATGGGGATGACCGATGCCGCGGGCAAAACCACGGGCGTTAGTGTGGCCGCCATATCCATCCTGATCGCGGCGGCCAGCAACAACGTGGTGAAAGGCATCTACGCGTATTCCATGTCCGACCGGAAGACCGGGCGCCTGAGCCTGATCCTGCTGATGGCACTGGCCGCCGCGGGACTCGCGCCGCTGATCTGGCTGGCGCGGTGAGCGGCAGTCGCGTGCGTCGGAGCTAGCGGACTCTTATGCGGCAGAGCCAATGACGACCGAAACAGACCGGGCCTATTACGACAACCTCCGTCTCGGCCGGCTGGAGTACGAGCGACGACACGTTTATCTCTACTCTCGACCGCGCTGCCTGGGCCTGGTCCTGGGAAACGCCTGCCACATTGAGTGCCCCCATTGTCGCGCTCCAGACCATGGAGCTTTCTCCGGAAAACACCGCCCGAAGCCCGACCCTGGAAGCAGATGAGGCGATCACGGGCCGCTGCGAGGTGGAAGATCTCCACGCCATGCTGCGCGATGTGCTGCCGCGCTTCCAGAAGACTTTCCGCATGGTACGAGTGAGCGGGCTGCAAACGCTTTTCGAAAAGCATGACCTCAGCGCCGCGTTTCTACAGGAAGGCGAGAATGGTCTCTATCCGGACAGCGAAGGACTCTGCGGAGGCGCCTTTGAGCTTTGCCCCAATCCGTGGACCACTCTCTTCCTCGTCGAGAATGGCGGCGCGCTGTGGCACACTGAATGAACCGGAACCGCGATGCTGACCGATCAACAGATTCTTGCAGTACGCTCGCACTTCCCCCTTCTGCGCGAAAAGACCTACCTATATAACTGCTCGCAGGGCGCCTTGTCGGACGCGGTCGACGGCGCGCTGAAGGACTATGCGCAAAGCTGGCGGACCTCGATGGACCCATGGCGCGACTGGGTGGGCGCCTACGAAGCGTTGCGCGGCGAGTTCGCCCGCTTGATTGGCGCGGAGCCGGATGAAATTGCCGTCGTGACCAGCGCGTCGGCAGGGATTAACCCGATCGCCAATGCGATGGACTTCAGCCGGCGCAACCGCGTGGTGCTGGGCGAATACGAGTTCCCCACCATGGGTCACATCTGGCTGGCGCAACGGCCGCGCGGAGCGGAAATTCAGTTTCTGAAAGGTGTGGGCGATTGCCTGCCCCTGGATCTTTATGAGCGCTCGATCGACGAGCGCACCTGCGTCGTGCCGCTGACGCAGGTTTCGTTCGTCAACGGCTTTCGCGCGGACGTTGCCGGCATCACGCGAATTGCGCATGAACGCGGCGCCCTGGTGTTTCTGGACGGCTACCAGGATTGCGGAACCCGCCCCATGGATGTGAAGGCGTTGGACGTCGACTTCTTCGTGACCGGCGCGCTGAAGTATCTGTTGGGGCCGCCGGGTGTGGGATTCCTGTACGTGCGGCGCGCATTGGTAGAAACCCTCACGCCCACTCTGACGAGCTGGATGGCCCAGCGCGACGTCTTCGCGTTTGACACCCAGCGGCTCGATCCGGCGCCGGCCGCGCGGCGCTTCGAGGGCGGCACGCCGCCCATCCCCAACATCTACATGGCGCTGGCCGCGCTCGAATTTCTCACGCAAATCGGCATGGAAAACGTGGCCGCCCAGGTGGAGCGTGTGACGCGCGCTTTTGTGGCCGGCGCAAAGAAGCTGGGAGTTTCCAGCAAGACCCCGGCCGATACCATCGGGCCGCTGGTGGTGCTGCGCTCGCGCGACGCCGGCGCGATGGTGGCCCGCCTCGCGGCCCGCGGCATCGCCCTCTCGGCGCGGCGCGACGGCGTGCGTTTCGCGTTCCACGTCTACAACACACTAGAAGATGTCGAGACGGCGCTCCAGGCGCTCGGCGAGAATTTGGATTTGATGGTGCGGGAATGAGCGGCCGCATCGAGCAGGGCGAGCAACTGAAGCGCCAACTGAGCTCGAAACAGCTCGCCATGATCGCCATCGGCGGGGCCATCGGGACGGGCCTGTTTCTGGGCAGTTCGCTCGCGGTTCACACGGCGGGTCCGGCCGTGATCGTCAGCTACCTGATGGGCGCGGTCGTCACCCTGCTATTGATGGGCGCGCTTTCGGAGATGGCGGTGGCGCATCCTACCGCCGGGTCGTTCGGCGTGTATGCGGAGATCTACCTGCACCCCTGGGCCGGCTTCACGGTGCGTTACACCTACTGGGCGGCGCAGTGCATCGCCATCGGCGGGGAAGCCACGGCCATCGCGATCTACTGCCAGTGGTGGTTTCCCGATATCCCAAAATGGTTGTGGATTCTCGGCTTCGCCTGCGCCCTGTTGTACATCAATGCGCGCAGCGTGGGCAGCTTCGGCAGCTTTGAATACTGGTTCGCCATGATCAAAGTGGTGGCCATCGTTCTGTTCATCGTTTTTGGAGCAGCGCTGCTGGCGGGAATCGGCCGCAGGGAAGCCATGGGCTTCTCGAACATCACCGCGCACGGAGGGTTCCTGGCAACCGGATGGCGCGGCGTGTGGATGGCCATGGTCTTTGTGATCTTCAGCTACCTGGGGACCGAAGTGGTGGCAGTCACGGCCGGTGAAGCCAAAGACCCCGCTACCGCCGTGCCGCGCGCCATGCGCACCATGGTGGGGCGGCTGATTCTCTTTTACCTGGGCGCGATTGTGGTGCTGATGAGCATCGTGCCGTGGAACCAGATCCAACCGGGACCGGACGTCACCGCCAGTCCCTTCGTCAAGGTATTCCAATTGATCGGCGTGCCCGCCGCGGCGCACCTGGTGAACTTCGTGGTCATCACGGCGGCGGCCTCGAGCATGAATTGCAATCTCTACCTGGTGAGCCGCATGATGTTCTCTCTGGCCCGCGGCGGTTATGCGCCGGCGGCCTTCGGGCGAGTTTCCGCGCGCGGCACGCCGGTCCCGGCGCTCATGGTCTCCGCCGCCGGCCTGGCGCTGGCCATCGTGGTGGCGCTGCTCTTTCCCTCGAGCGCCTTTGTGTATCTGTTCGGCATCTCGCTTTTCGGCGGCCTTTACGCGTGGCTGATCATCTTCGCGACGCACTTGCGTTTCCGGCCGAAGTGGGACGCCGCCGGTCACCCGCCGCTGCCGGTACGGATGTACGGCCACCCGTTCGGGTCGCTCGCCGGGACGGCCGCCATTGCCGCGATCATGGCGACCACCTGGTGGGTGGAAGGCATGCGCGTGACGCTGATCGCCGGGCTGCCGTGGCTGGGCGGGCTGACGGTGGCCTATTTCGGGGTAATGCGAAAACGGCCCGCCCCAGTTTAGGAGCATATCGAAATGCCAGACCACATCCTGCTACAATTCGCGCGGGCGCTATCGGCCGGCGCGATCCGCGTCATTGACTTGACCCAACCGCTCGAGGCGGCAACGCCGATTATCCAGTTGCCGCCGGACTTCGGCAAGACCTGGCCGTTCCGTCTGGAGGAGATCTCGCACTATGACAGCCGCGGGCCGGCCTGGTATTGGAACAATTTTTCCTGCGGCGAACATACCGGGACGCATTTCGATGCGCCGGCACATTGGGTTTCGGGCAAGGAGTATGCGGACAATACGACCGACAGCATTCCGGTGGAGAAATTCCTTGCTCCGGCCTGCGTAATCGACGCGTCACAGCAGGTTGCCCAAGACCCGGATTTCCTGCTCACGCCGCGTCACGTGGAAGCCTGGGAGGAGCGCCACGGCCGCGTGGAAGCAGGCTCCTGGGTGCTGATGCGGACGGACTGGTCGAAGCGCCGCGACGCGGCAGCCTTCCTGAATATGAAGGATGACGGCTCGCACGTGCCGGGGCCGCATCCGGATCTGGCGCCCTTCCTGGCAAAGGAACGCGATGTCATCGGATGGGGTTCGGAAGGCGTGGGCACCGACGCCGGGCAGGCGTATCGATTCGACCCGCCGTTCCCGTGCCACAGCATCATGCACGGCAGCAACAAGTTCGGTCTGGCCAGCCTGACGAACCTGGACCAACTGCCGCCCAAGGGAGCCATCCTGGTGACGCCGCCGCTCAAGATTGTGAATGGGTCGGGAAGCCCCTGCCGGGTGCTGGCATTAGTGGCCCGTTAGTTCGGCATAATGAATACCGATGCCTAAGATCGCGAAGATTCAAGCATACCGAGTGGAGTTGCCCTTGCACGAGGGCAGCTATAAGTGGTCGGGTGGGAATTCCGTCGAGGTGTTCGATTCCACGGTCGTGGCCGTCCACACCGACGCGGGCATTACCGGATATGGCGAGGTTTGCCCTCTGGGGCCGGCCTACCTGCCGGCATATGCCGAAGGTGCGCGCGCAGGCATCGCCAAGCTGGCGCCACAATTGATTGGCCTGGAAGCCACCGATCTCGCCGTGTTGAACGGCCACATGGATGCCGCGCTGCGCGGCCATCCCTACGTGAAATCGGCGCTGGATATGGCGTGCTGGGACATACTCGGCAAAACCGCCGGCCTGCCGGTGGTGACGCTGCTGGGCGGGCGCTATGGCGAGACCTTCCCGCTCTACCGCGCCATCTCGCAGGAGAGCCCGGACCGGATGGCGGAAATGGTGGCGCTCTATCGCTCGGAAGGCTACATCAGGTTCCAACTCAAAGTGGGTGGCGATCCGGACACGGACGTTGAACGCATCCGCCGGGTGGCGGCGCGCCTCGAGCGCGGCGACGTACTGATCGCCGACGCCAACACTGGCTGGACCCAGCACCAGGCGCTGCGCGTGGTGGACGCCGTGCGCGAAGAAGACGTCTACATCGAGCAGCCTTGTGCCAGTTACCAGGAATGTCTGGTGGTGCGGCGCCACACCAACCGGCCCTTCGTGCTGGATGAGGTAGTGGACAGCCTCGCCATGGTGGTGGAAGGCGTGCGCGACCAGGCGATGGACGTGATCAACCTGAAGATTTCGAAAGTCGGCGGGCTGACCAAGGCGCGCCAGATCCGCGATCTGTGCGTTTCGCTGGGCATTGCGCTGACCATTGAGGATACCTGGGGTGGCGACATCATCACGGCCGCGATTGCGCACCTGGCCCACTCCACGCCGCCGTCACTGCTCTTCACCGCGACAGACTTCAACAGCTACGTGACGGTAAGCAACGCAGCGGGCGCGCCGAAGCGGCAGAATGGGCGGATGGCGGCGCCCCTGACGCCCGGATTAGGCGTGGAGCCAAGATGGGAGGTGTTAGGTCAGCCGTTGATTTCGGTGTGATGTGAGCGACAGAGTCTTACGCCCCGTTCCGGGGCTATTCGGACTCACGACAGGTTCCACACGGCTTACGCCGTGGGCTATTATCTTTCGCCCTGCGGGCTTGGACCGGCCGGGAGGCCCGGTCCGACTCGGCCGGGCTGCGCCCGGCTTGCCGGGCAAAAGCCCGGCAAAGACCGGCGGCAAGACCGCCGGCGCTACCAGTTGGTCTTGGCGGAGCTTGGAAAATGTAGAAACTCCAGGGCCGGGCTGCGCCCGGCTGCACCGGCGGCAAGACCGCCGGCGCTACCAGTTGGTCTTAACGGAGCTTGGAAAATGTAGAAACTCCAGGGCCGGGCTGCGTCCGGCTGCACCGGCGGCAATACCGCCGGCGCTACCAGTTGGTCTTAACGGAGCTTGGAAAATGTAGAAACTCCAGGATGACATCCTGCCCCACCAAATGCCGGAGCCGCTTCCTTACTTCATCTCCCCCTTGAGAACCTCGACCGCCTTTTCGATCTGCCGGTCGTGATGGCTCAAGAAATCGGGCGGCGTGTTGTCCATGTAAACGTCGGGTGGAACGCCGAAGTTCTCCATGTTCTGGCCGCTGGAAGTGAAGACTCCCGAACCTGGCGTGCGAAGCACCGACCCATCCATCAGCGTGAACGATCCCGTGCCGATCACCGCGCCCATGGTCGGGACGCCGACGATCTTCCCGAGACCCAGCTCTCGGATCCCTTCCGGGAACATCTCGGCATCGCTGGCCGAGCGCTCGTTTTGCAGCACCGCCAACGGGCCGAAGAAGGCCTGGGCCGGACGTTTGACGTCGAGCGAATCGCGATTGCGCGTGGACTGGTAGGCTTTGCGCTGGTTGAGGATCGCCAGCAGCTCCTGGTCGATGCCGCCGCCGCCGTTGAATCGTTCGTCGATGATCAGCGCCCGCTTGTCCTGGTTCTCGAGCAGATCCTCCTGGAACTTGGCGAGCGATGGCGCGTCCATGGCCTTGATGTGCAGGTAACCGATCTGGTTATTGGAAAGCGAGTCCACCATGGCTTTGCGGTCGGCCACCCAACGGTCGTATTGCAGATTGCTTTGCGCGGCCGAGGCCAGCGGATCGAGCGAAATTGTCCAGGCGCCATCCGCGGCGGGCTTGGAGTTGACCAGAAATTCGAACTTGCGGCCGGGCAGGATGTTGAAGAGCTTCCAGTAATTGTCGGTGGTCTTCAGCTCCTTATCGTTCACCGCCAGGATGTAGTTGCCGGCAGCCAGCTTGACGTAATCGTGATCGGCCGGTCCCTTCTTGTAGATGTAAGAGACCTTGTAGAAGCCCGACGCATCGGGCTCCATATCGAAGCCCGGATAGCGGGTCTGCACGCGCTCCTCCTGGCTGGCGCGGCCGGGGATGACGCCTCCGGCGGAGATGCCGGTGTGGGAGGCGTTCATGTCGCCGATCATTTCCATGATCAGATTGTGCAGCTCCTCGGTGTCGGCGATGTACGGAAGCAGCGATTCATAGGTATCTTTGTTGGCGGCCCAATTGGCGCCGTGCATGTTGGCATCGTAGAAGCGATTCTTCATCACGCGCCAGGCTTCCTCGAAGACCTGGCGCCGCTCCGCGGGGATATCGAGTTCCATGCGGACCGAGAAACTGATGCGCCGCGGACCGGGGCCGGTGGCCGTTGCCGTGGCTGCCGCAGCGGCACCGCCGCCTCCGCCGCGTCCTCCACGGCCACCAGCGGCGCCCGCCGCCGCCGCGGGTGCGTTGTCGGCAGCAGCCGGTCCGCTGGCGATGGCGAGGTTAAAGAGTCCCCCGCCCTGCATGAAATAGATGCTACGGCCATCCCGCGCCCAGGTGGCTTCGCCGCCACCGCCGAAACCGCCGCCGCCACGGCCACCGCGTCCGCCGCGTCCGGCGGCGGCATTATCGGTGATGGTGGTGTTGAGGTGGGTGAGATGGGTACCGTCTTCCGCGATGGTATACATTCCGGGCCCTGCGCCGGCTGCGTCGGCCGCCGGCGCCGCACCACCGCCAGCGCCGCCGGCGGAGAAAAGATACGTGTGGCCATCGGGCGATGGCGTGACGCTCTGGACGCCGGCCATGTTCGTGACTTCGGTGATGCGGCGTTCGATGCCGTCCCAGACAACCTTCACTTGCACGTTGGTGGGCGCGGCCGCTGGACCGGCTCCACCCCGGCCGCCGCGCCCGCCGCCGCCAGCGGCGGCCGTAGCAGCCGCTTCGGTTTCGGCTTGAGCCTCCGTATTGATGTCGTGGTCGTTGGGATCTTTCTCGAGGGGCGTGAAGGCCATGCTATAGAGCAGCGATGTGCCGCGGCCTCCGGTGGAGGCGATGCCGCTGCTGCCACCTTGCCCGCCGAGGAACAATAACTTCTTGCCGTCGGGAGTCCATTTGGCGCCCCGCGAAGTCATGAACTGCTGGCCCGAGACCATGTGCTCCTGGCCGGATGCCAGTTCCTTCAGCCAGACGTGCGAGCGCAGCAGCGAGTCGGCCTCGCATGGAGAGCACGCGCTGCGGGTCGATGAGTAGGAGATCCATTTGCCGTCGGGCGAGAACTGCGGATCGCCGATATTGCCGCCGGGGCTGGAGGCCAGAATGTCGTCCTTCAAGGTATCGATATCGACCTGGTGCAGCTTATGGTCGGCGCCGGTCCACAGAAAGGTCTTGGAATCGGCCGCCCAGACGATCGCGAGCTTGTCGCAATCGGCATCGGTGATCTTCTTGAGGTTCTTGCCCAGTTCGTCGGAGACGTAGATCTCTTCGCGCCCCGTGCGATCGGAAACAAAAGCGATCCACTTGCCGTTCGGCGACCAGCGCGGGCTGTGCTCCTTCCACGGTGTTTCGGTGACGCGCTGGAGTGCTCCCTGATCGGTAGGGATGGTGAAAATCTCGCCGTGCACCGCGATGGCCGCCCGCTTATTGGAAGGCGACAGGCTGAAGCCTTCGGCCTCATTGGTCAGGGTGACCAGCTCGGTCTTATTCTCTTTGAAATCGCTCTTGACGTCGATGCGGATCTCGCTCGACTTGCCGCTCGAGGTGTCGAGCTTCCAGATGCCGAAGTTGTCTTCGTACACGATGGTTTTGCCGTCGGCCGAGATGCTCGGGAAAAAGAGGTTGCCGTCGGTGTGGTGGGTCACCTGAACGGGCTTGCCGCCCTTATCGGAAATCTTCCAGATGTTGTTGACGCTCTTCATCACTTCCGGGCTGCCCGGCTTGATGGTCTTCTCATTGGGCAGCTCATTGGAGACGAAAAAGATCTCGCCGTTCAATCCGTACATGGGCCAGAAGAGGTTGCCATGGTAGTCTTCGTCGCCCAGCCTGGTGAACTTCCTGGAGGCCAGGTCCTCCACCCACAGGTCGGCCGCATAGGCGCCGCGATAATGTTTGCGGGACCAGACGCTGGGATGGCGCTGGAAGGCGAGCTTGGAGCCGTCGGGCGAATAGCTGGCCCAGGCGCCCCAGTCGGTATCGATGGCGCGCTCAATGCCGCCCGCCGCGGGAACCTCCCAGAGAGTGGCGACCGTCGGGAAAGCGCCGTTCCCGCGGGTGGAAGAGAAAATGATGTTCTTTCCGTCGGGCGTCCAGCCCACCACATTGTCGTCGGCGCTGTGGAAGGTCAACTGACGCGGTTCGCCGCCGGCCGCGGAAATCACAAAGACGTCGTAGTTGCCTTCGCGATTCGAGGAAAAGGCGACCCACTGTCCGTCCGGAGAGAAGCGCGGAAACTGGTCGCGCGCATTGTTGACCGTCAGGCGTTCGACGCCGGAGCCGTTTTCATTGGCAATCCAGATATCGCCGAGATAGCTGAAAGCGACCTTGCCTTTGGAATAGGTCGGGTGGCGAAGCATCTTGACCTGCCCTTGCGCCAGCACGGGCAAGAGCAACAGGGCCGTGGCTTGCAGGAATCTTCGGATCATCGAAACCTCCAGGTTTACGGAATACAGAGATATTAATCTCTATCTCCCCCAAAGGCAACCAGAGGCGCCGGCATGGGGGCGGGCTGGCACTGGGGGTGATTGGCGGGCGGCAGGCGGCAGAGGGCCGGTTGGCGGAACGAAGCCAATTTGGGGGGCCGGAGCGGGCGGTTCCGGTGTGGGAGGCAATGGAGTGGGTTGGGGGAGCCGGACCAGGGGGTCCGGCGCAGGCGAGGGCGGCTGCCCCAGTGGTTCAGGAACGAAGCCAATTTGAGGGTGAGGGGCTGCGCGTTCAGCGGCTTCGCTGGGCTGAGCGGCGGGGCGTTCGGCCTGGAGCTTCTTCAGTTCCTGACGGGCGAGGACGCTATTGCGCTGGATGTCACTCTTGCGGCGCTGGAGGCGGAGGAAAGCCGCGGAGCTACTATTCCAGGCGCGGCCGAGTTCGCCGCCGGGCATGGGTGTGGAGTAACCTTCCAGGCGGTATTCCCAGTATTGGGCATCGACGCGCTCCATGCGGCGGAGCTGCCAATCATTGCGGATGAGGATGTCGACGTAGAACTGTTCCTGGGCGGAGGCTGGCTGGCATTCCTTGTAATAGGAGTTGGTGAGGCCCTGCAGGTCGGAGGGATCTTCACCGCGGATGATGTTGGATCGAGCGTCGATGCCGGATTTCAGGGCATTCATACTGGAGGTGGCCTTGCCCTCAACGGAGCGGGGGCCGGTGGATTTGCGGGAATTGCGGCGATTGGCCTCGATTTGAAGAAGCGAAGACATAGAAAGGTCCTTGTTGGCGAAACCGGGTTGTGAAACGGATGGGATGAGCGTGGAGGGCCATCCCGGTTTCAGGGTAGCAGGCGAGGAAGGGGGAATTCGGACTATATCGTCGTAAATGATTGAAAAGGCGGGGAAGATAAAGGTAATGGGGCTGTGAACGGGGTTTGGCGAGTCTGCGGAAGTGTAAGTGTGAAGTGTAAGGATAAGGAAGGTTGGCGTACGTGGACCGGGGCGTGAAGAGGTCACCAATTAAGCGTTAAGCGCAAGGCCACTGGTCAGGCTTGATAGACACCGGCGGCAAGACCGCCGGCGCTACCAGTTGGTCTTGGCGGAGCTTGAAAAATGTGGGAACTCCAGTGACAGGCGCGCCGACAAGAATGCCGGCGTTGCGGGCTGGAAAGCCCGCTCCACGAAGGCTACATGGGCGCCGTGGCCAAGCGCTGATTGATTTCGGCGCAGGCGGACTCGGCGGACTCGCCCAGCCAGGATGACTTCATGTTGGGCAGGAACGAGATGAGCACTTCGTAAGACCAGGCCTTGTCCGGCGAGAAAGCGGCAAAACCGAGCGCGTCGCTCAACCGCCAGGAGACTTTCAGCAGGTTATCCAGGCTCAGCTCCCCCGCAACCGGCTCGCCGTGATGGCTGGCGATGGCGGCAACCAGCTCGTCGGGAAAATCCCAATCCTGGGCGATGTAGGCGCCGGCTGCACAGTGGTCGATTTCAAACAGATCGCGTTCCGTCTGCAGCAGATCGAAGCCGAAATCATCGGAGACCTCCAGCATCCGGGAATACTCGGCCGGGTAGGCGGACATCATGCCGAGCGTTCCCAGATTGTGCAACAGGCCGACCGTATAGGCGCTATCGCGGGCGAAACGGCTCACCCGGGCGGCTTCTTCGGCGATGAATGCGGTCACCAGGCTGTGGATCCACACCTTGCGCAAGGCCTCCATACGAACGCAGGCCCGCACCATCCGGTTGACTGCCACAAACGTAGCCATGGTCTTGACCCGATCCATGCCAACCAGCATGATGGCATGCGGCAGGCTGGTGACCTCGCGGCGGGCGGCGAAGAGGGCCGAGTTGGCGAAACGGAGCAGTTCGGCGGCGAACGACGGGTCCATCTTGACGAGCTCGAAGACCTTCGAAACGCTGACATCTTCCTGGCTGGCGAGCGCCAGAATCCGCTGTGCGATGGCCGGGAAGGGCGGCACAAGGCGGAGAGCCCACGGTGCTTGGGGGCGGGCGAGTAGTTCGGTCATTTCACGCTCCAACACCTTAACTATCGGCTGGGACAGAGGAAAGATTAGGAGGAAACGCTCGGGAACCGAAGGCAGAACGTTAAAACTACTTCCCCGGCGTCTTCAGGGGAGCGCCCTCGCGAAGTTCATCGGTGGCGCGCCGCACCACCAGATCTCCGGCCTTCAAGTCTCCCAGCACCTCCACCAGGCCGCCCTCGACAGCGCCCTGGCGGACATCCACCCATTGCGCGCGCCCGTTCGAGTTCCGCACGACGAAAGTGCGCTCGGTGGTGGTCACCACGCTGGTCCTGGGCACATAGAGCGCCGGGCGCGCGCGCCGCACCGGCCATTTCACCGTCGGATACATGCCCGGAGCAAGCGTTCCATCCGGGTTGGCGACATCCAACTCAACCGCCATGGCGCGAGTCTTGGGATCGAGCGCCTGCGCCAATCGCGCCACGGTACCCGAATAAGTCCGCTCCGGCTGCGCGGGAACGATGAAGCTCACCTTACTGCCGGTGACGATTCCGCCGGTATCTTCTTCCGGAACCGCCACGACGAGCCGCAGGTGCGAGACCTGCTGAAGGACGAGCAATACGGGATCGGCACCCGGCCCCACCAGCGCGCCCGGATGCACCAGCCGGTCCGTCACCACACCGGCAAAGGGAGCCGTGATCTTCAGGTAGGTTTCCATATCGCGCAACGTCCGGACCCTTGCCTCGGCTACCTGGATGGCTTGCTTACGGGAATCCATCAGCGCCCTGGCGGCATCCACCTGCTTTTCCGCCACGATCAACTCGTTGCCGGCGATGGCTCCCGGGGTTTGGGCCGCCACCTTCAGGTGATCGTAGGTGCTTTGCGCGCCCGCCAGTTGCGCTTCCGCCTGGAGGCGATCGGCGTCCGCTACCTGGACCTTCAATTGGGCCTCGCTGATCTGCCCGGCCATCTCCGGAGCACTTAGCTCGGCGAGTAAGTCCCCTTGCTTGACGACGCTGCCCCGGTCGACCAGCATGCGCTCGACATACCCGGCCACCCTGGCATGAAGCGACACGCTCAGAAACGGCGCAATCTCGCCCGGCAGGTCGACGGACCGCGATAGTGACTTAGCCACCACGGGGGTGAAGTCACCGGATTGCGGCCAGGCCAAGCCGCCGAAAACCAGCATCGCAACGGCCGCCAGTTTGGCAACGCCAAGCGTCGACACGAGTGTCGACGCGGCACGCACGAGTGCGTGCGCCACGAAAGCAAGGGACCTCTTACTTTGCATCATAATATCGGCTCGTGGAATCCATCGGGTTGAGTGACGGCGACGTCACGGACGCTCTGCCTTGGAGAATCGCGTAGATCGACGGCAGAATCGTCAGCGTGGCGAAGGTCGACAGGACCAGGCCGCCGACGACCGCGCGGCCCAGTGGCGCGGCTTGCGATCCGCCTTCGCCGAATCCGATCGCCATCGGCGCCATGCCGAAGATCATTGTGGCCGCCGTCATGAGAATGGCGCGCAGCCGGCTGCCGGCGCCTTCCCGCGCGGCTTCCAGCAGGGCGCTTCCCTCGTGCCGGAATCGCTCGGCAAACGTAACCAACAAAATCGAGTTCGCCACCGAAATGCCGACCGCCATAATAGCCCCCATGAAGGATTGAATATTCAAGGTGGTTCCGGTCACTTTCAATATCAGTAGAACGCCGCAGAGCACCGCCGGCACGATCAGCACGATGGCCAGCGCCAACCGCATGGATTGGAAATTCGCCGCCAGCAGCAGGAAGATTACCGCGATCGCCAGCAGCAAGCCAATCCGCAGGCCGGAAACCGTCTGTTCGAGCGGCGGAATCTGCCCGCGGTATTTCACGCTGATGCCTCTCGGCGGCACGCCCGCCCGCGCCACGGCCGCCTTCAACCGGGGCGCCGCTTCACCCAGCGTAATACCGCCAAGATTGGCAGTGAGACTGACTACGCGCTGGCCATTGTTACGCTCGATGAGTCCGGGCATGGCGCCCAGTTTCAGGTCTGCAATGTTACTAAGTTGAGTATCCATGTGGCCGTTCTGCATAACCGGCAGCTCGCCGACGCCTTTGACGCTTTGCAAACGATTCTGCGGCAGTTCCACCTGAATCTGGAAAGCATTGCCGGAATTTGGATCGCGCCAGTAATTCGGCTGGGTAAAGCGGGAGGACGAGGTAGCCGGCACGATCGACCGCACCACATCCGCCATGGTCAAGCCGAACTGGCCGGCGCGGTCCCGATTGACCGCGATATCCAGCGTCGGGTAATTCACTTCCTGGGCAAATTGCAGATCCCGCAAGAACGGCAATTTGGCGGCTTCCGCCCGCACTTTCCGCGCAAATGCATAATCGTCTTGCAGGTTAGTCCCCTGAACCGCCACTTCGATGGGCGTGGGAGAACCGAAGCCCATCACCTGGCTTACGATATCGCCTGCCTCGAAAGAGAACTGGCAGGTTGGCAATTCACGATCGAGGGCCGCGCGCAGCCTCTCCCGCAGAGCCTCGCCGCGGGGCATGCCGGGTTTCACCGCCACTTGGATCACCGCTTCCTGCGGCCCGCTGGTGAACAGGTGGATCAGGTCCACCGGATAGCTGGAGGGCACCACCCCCACAAAATCGCTGGTGATGAGGAGGTTCTCCTTTCCGACTTCGCGGCCAATCACATCCAGCGCGCGCAGCACGATGCGCTCGGTTTCCTCCACGCGCGTTCCCGCCGGCGCCCGCAGGCGCAGCCGCAACAGCGGCGCGTCGGCGTCGGGAAAGATCTCCGTCCCCATGCGCGGCAGCAGAAGGCACACCAGTCCAACCGATCCGGCCAGATAGATTAACGCCACCGCCCAGCGGAACCGCAGCACCACGCGCAAGTATCCAGAATAGAAAGCGCGCAGCCTTCCAAAGAGCCCCTCGTTCTCTTCGCCGCGATGGGCGGTCCGCATGAGCCATGCCGCGAAGACCGGAACCAGGCTGCTGGAGAGCAGGTACGAGGCAATCATGGCGAATCCCACGGCCAGCGACAATGGGACGAATAGTTGCCGGCTGACACCCGCCATAAAGAAGGACGGCACGAACACGGCCAGAATGCAAGCCATGGAGAGCAGCCGGGCCATGGCGGTCCGGCTGCACGCTTCCACCACCGCGCGAGCCCGCGAGACCCCCGGCAGCATCTGCGTGTGAATGTTTTCGATCTCGACGGTCGCCTCATCCACCAGCACGCCGACCGCCAGCGCCAGGCCGCCCAGCGTCATGATGTTGATGGTCTGGCCCGTGCCCCACAGCAAAATCACGGCGCTGAGCAAAGCGAACGGAATGTTGATCACCACGATCAGGGCGCTCGGCCAGTCACGAAGAAAGATCAGCACCATCAAACCCGTCAGCACCGCGCCGAGCAACCCTTCCATCACCAGGCCGCGGATGGAGTTGGTGACATAGGGAGACTGGTCGAATTCCAGCCGCACATCCACATCCTCGGGCACCGCCTTCTTGAAATCGGGTATGGCCGCCTTGACCTCTTCGATCACCGCCAGCGTGGATGCGTCCGCGCGCTTGGTAACTGGAATATATACCGTGCGCTTTCCGTTGACGTGGGCATAAGCGGTGATCAGGTCGGTGCCGTTTTCGATGGTCCCGATGTCGCGGAGATACACCGTTGTGCCGGATCCCGGACGGATCGGCGTGCTCAATAGCTCCGCCAGGTTTGCGCCCAGAGCCGAGTTAGTTCGCGCGATGCGGTTGATGGTATCGGTAAACATATTCCCGGAGGGCATCACCAGGCTCGACTTACTCACGGCGGCAATCGCTTCATCCGGGGATATGCGATACCGCAGCAGTTTGTCCGGGTCGAGAGTGATCACAATAGCCCTCTGGTTTCCGCCAAACGGCGGGGGCGCGGACACCCCCGAGAGTGTCGCAAACAGCGGGCGCACGCGGTTGAGCGCGAAATCCTGCAACTCGCCTTGGGAACGGGTGGCGCTGCTGAAGACCAGTTGACCCACGGCCACGCTCCCCGCGTCAAAGCGCGTGATAAACGGTGGCACCGTTCCGGGCGGCATGAAAGCCCGGGCACGGTTCACGTACCCCACGGTTTCCGACATCGCCTGGCTCATGTTAGTGCCCTCATGAAACACCAGCTTCATGAGAGCCGCGCCCTGGATACTCTTACTCTCCACACGATCGATCCCCGTGATGTAAAGGAAGTGATACTCGTAGTAGTAAGTCAGGTATCCTTCCATCTGGGCCGGGTCCATGCCGCCGTAGGGCTGGGCCACGTAAATCGCCGGATCCCCTACTTGCGGAAAGATGTCGATCGGCATGCGCCGGACGGCCAGCACGGCGCAGAGAGCAATCGCGATCAAGGCCACCACAACCGTGATCGGCCTGCTCAGAGCGGCTAGAACCAGACGCATTTCGCCTGCTCCTTCCCGGCACTCATTGGCTTGCCTCGCCCACGAAGGGGCGGATGTCGCCGGCCGCGGCAGCCACGCCGAGCAATCCCCGCCAGATACCCAGCCGCGCCAACGCTTCGTCAATTTCGGCCTGCGTGAGGAGCCGCTGGGCCTCCGCCACCTCGTCGATATTGCCCAGCCCGGCCCGATAGCGAGCCGCCGCCTGGTCTGTAGCGGCGCGCGCCGCGCTCACCTCGACGGGCGCGTTGGCGGCCACATTCCGGGCGCCTCCCAAAGTGGCCACCGCCACGTTCCAGCGGGCCTTCAAATCGGTCGCGATCTGCCGATAGCGGGCCTCCTCCGCGCGAATCGACGCGGCTTGTCCCGCTTCCCGGGCGCGCAGCGCCGGCCGGTCGGCTACCGGAAAAGTCACGGTAAAACCCAAAGCGTAGTCCTGAGTGCTGGGCGCCAGGCCGTTGAGGCCGCCGAGGTTGGTTCCATTGAGCTCAGCCCCGGTGCCGCGCGCGTAGGCCGAACCTTGCAGGTAGAAGCGGGGAAAGTAAGATCGTTCCAGAATCCTGAGTTGCGCCCGCAACTGCTCGACCACGGCGTTCTGCTCCACGGACGCGGGATGGGCGGCCGGATTCATCGCGGGCGCCGCATGTTCGGGCGGTAACTCCAGTAACTTGCCGGCGGAGACCGTGATTTGGGCCGGCTCCAGTCCTACAAACCGCGAGAGGTTGGCGCGGGCAATCTCCACCGCCTGCTGCGCCTGAATCACTTGGGTCCGCGCCGCCGCCACCTCCGCTTCGGCTCGCGACCGGTCCGCGCCCGGGCGCAGCTCGGCCTTCACCAGCGCGCCGGTGGTCCGCAGCAGCACCTCCGCGCGGTCCACTCCGGCCTGTGCCGCGCGCACCATCTCCCGCGCGGCGGTCAAGGTGACGAAGGCATCCGCGGTTGCCACGCCGACGTCGAATTCCGTCCGCTGGAGAGCCGCCTCCGACTGCGTTCGCGCCGCCGTGGCCGCCGCCTCGCTCGCCCGCCGCAGGCCGAAATCGAAGGGCTCCCACGTGACCAGCGTTCCCACCGCGCTTCCCCAGACCGTTCCCAGGTTGTTGGTTCCGAGGACTGGCCCGGACATGGAAGGGATGGTGCTCTGCGGCAGCAGCAGCCCGAAAACATTGTTCCTGGTCGCGCGATTGGCCTGTGCCAGCAGGTCCACGCGCGGCAGGTAAGCGGTCCGCGCCAGTTGCATGCCGGCGGATGCGGCGTTGATCTGTTCTTGTGAAATCCGAATGGAAGGATAATTGCGCAACGCCGCCTCCACTGCCTGGGCCAGGGTCAAAGCGCCCGGCGGAGTGGCCTCTTGCGCCAGCAGAGCAGCGCCCGCGGCCAGCATCATGGCACCGGCTCTTGTCGCCATCGCTGCTATTCTCCCTCCATCAATTCGCCGATCAACTCGCGCACTTTGACCCTGGCCGCCAGCAGCGCTTTCCGGCCGAGCGGAGTGGCGCGGTAGACCTTGCGCAGGGACTTGCCGTTGCGCCGCTCGGTGGAGCGCAGATAGCCTTTCTTGGTCAGCCCGTGCAGCAGCGGATAGAGCGTCCCCGGGCTGATTCGATAGCCGTGCCGCGCCAGCTCCTCGGCCATGCCAAGCCCGAAAACCGGGCCTTCCACCGCGTGGTGCAGGATGTGCAGCCGCATCAAACCGGAGTACAGATCGCGGTCCTGCGGAGTGCCGGCAGAATCTGATTTCGTTTTCTTCATTCGATAACGAAATATAGGATAGAGATGTCGCGCGCCTTTGTCAACTAAAATCGGATGGCGTTTGTGGTGCGCGCGAATGGCCGGACGATGGGCGCGCGCCAGGTCAAGACAGGCCGGGAGGCCTGTCCCACACCGGCGGCAAGACCGCCGGCGCTACCGGTTAGTTTTAGCGCTTGTGGTGGGGGCGCTTCGCGGCGGCACGAGTTTTCGCGTGCGGGGGCGGAGCGGCGGGGGAATGGGCCACGGGTGCGGGCGCGCCGCCGAGTTTCGCCAGGATGCGGTCCTTGATCCAGTGCTCGTCCCACCACTCGCGAGGATTGATCTGGACGCCGTCGATCTGCATGCTGAAATGCACGTGCACGCCGCCGGCTAAACCGGTCTCGCCGGCTATCCCCATTTTCTGGTCCTTCCGGACCATGTCGCCGACTTTCACGTCGATCTCGCGCATGTGGCCGTAGATGGATTGCAGGGAGTACCCGTGGTCGAGGACGACGCAGTTGCCGTAGATTCCCATGTCGCCGGCCCAGACCACGCGGCCATCGTTGGCGGCATGGACGGGAGCGGTCTGGGTGTCGGAGAGATCGAAGCCGAGGTGCACCTGCCGGTCGATTTTGTTGCCGTGGTAGACGTAGTTGCGGACGTCGGCGAAATTGGCCTCTTCCTTGCCCCAGTGAATGAAGGGGCCGTTCCACAGGATCTTCTCTTCGGTCTTGAGGCGCAGGTCGGCGAGCTGCTGGTTGTTGACACGGCGGAGGTCGCCGTTGATCTTGAGGAAGCGGGCCAGCAGGTCGGTTCCGGGCGCGATGGCGCCGTTGGGATCGACGGAACTGACGAGCTTGGCCATGAGGGCGTCGTCGACGGGAAAATCGCGGACGCGGAATTTCTTGGGGAAGAGTTTGAACCAGAATTTGGCGGTGGCTTCGGCGCCGGCGAGATTGCGGGCGTAAACAATGGGCGCGATATCCGGCGGCAGGTCCCAGGGATAGGCGAACATGGAGAAGCGCTGCTCGGGATGGCCGGGAACGGGGAAGCTGCGGAAGGTGTACTTGCCGACCCGGACGCCGGCCTCGTTCCAGGAGCCGCCGGGAGTGAAGGTGACGAGCTCCATGCCGCCCTGGTTGATATAGTGCTGGGCGTCGTCGGCGGCCACGCGCGGAGCGGCCAGGACCACCGTGACATCGGCGGACGCTGAATCGGTGCGGCCGCGCAAATCGTTGGAGACGGTTTCCACGACCAGCCGCGCCTGGCCTTCTTTCAGCGTGGGGGCCTTGGTCTTGCCGGCTTCGAAGGCGAGAGTGCGGGAAGGCTCATGCCGCTTCCACAAGAATCGGCGCGCGGGAGAGTTTTCTTCGAACAGCGGAAGCTGCTGGCCGTTCTGTTCGAGCCATGCGGCGACATGGCGCACGCCGTGCGGGTTGGACAACTGAACCGTGACCGGAGTGGAGAGCCCGATGACTTTCACCGGGGCCACGGCTACGGCCGTGTGCGTGGACATGAGAAACAGCGCGGTAATCGCAATGGCTATGAGGACGATCAGAGCGACGATGGCTTTCACTTCTTCACCCAGGAATCCAGCCACTCGATGACCGTCTTATACCAGAGCAGGCTGTTTTGCGGCTTGAGCACCCAGTGGCCTTCATCGGGGAAAAGCAGGAGCTTGGATTTGATGTTTTGCAATTGCAGCGCGGTGAAGAGCTCGAGGCCCTGGGTATAAGGCACGCGGAAATCCTGCTCGCCGTGGACCACCAGGGTGGGCGTGTGAAACTCCTTGACGTAAGTGCTGGGCGACCACTTGGCGTAATCTTCGGGTTTGTCCCAAGGCGTGCCGCCGTATTCCCAGAGCGGGAACCAAAGCTCTTCGGTCGAGCCGAACTCGCTGGGGAGGTCGAAGACGCCGTCGTGGGTGACGAGGGCTTTGAAGCGCTGCGTATGGCCGAGGATCCAATCGATCATATAGCCGCCGTAGGAAGCGCCGGCGGCGACCATCTGGCTGGCGTCGGCATAGGGGATCTCGGCGGCGACGTGATCGGTGACGCCCATGATGTCGTCGAAGGGCTTGCCGCCCCAATCGCCGTTGATCTCGTCGATGAATTTCTGGCCGTAGCCGGTTGAGCCGCGGGGATTGGGCATGACGACCAGGTAGCCGGCGGCGGCGAAGACTTGCGCGTTCCAGCGAAAACTCCAGGAGTGGCCCCAGAAGCCCTGCGGGCCGCCGTGGATGAGCATCAGGACGGGGTATCTGTGGCCTTCCTGAAAGCCGTAGGGCTTGACCACGAAGCTCTGGATGCGCGCGCCATCCTGCGCGGTGACGGTGAATTCTTCGAGCGGCGTGAGCTGGTGCGAGTTGAGGACGGCGTCATTGAGGTGGGTGAGCGGCGCGGGGGTGCCACCGGAAGATGCCACGCGGAAGATTTCAGTGGGAGCGATGCCGCTCTGCTCGGTGTAGACCATGGTCTTGCCATCGCGCGTGAGCTCGATGTCGTCGAGCTCGCTGTCGCCGCTCAAGGGCTGGCGCACGGCGCCGCCGGTGACGGGGATCAACTGGATGGCCTGGCGGCCGCGATCGGTGGAGGTGAAGAATAGGCGGGTGGAATCGTTGGACCAGGCAAAGCTATTGACCCAACGGTCCAGGGATTCGGTGAGGTTGGTCAATTTGCCTGTGCCGCGCTCGAGGACCAGGAGACGCCAGCGATCGCTTTCATATCCGGCGCGGAACTGCGCGCGCCAGGCGATGTACTTGCCGTCGGGCGAATAACGGGGGCTGGAATCGGCGCCAGCCGTGGTGGTGATTTTGCGCGCATCGCCGCCCTTGATGGAGACGGCGTAGAGATCGGCATTGGTGCTGGTGGCGGGGACCGGGTCGGCATTCATAGAAAAGCAGACTTCCTGGCCGTCGGGGGAGACGTCGTAATCGTCGGGACCGCCGAGCGAAAAGGGCGGGACATCGTGCGGGCCGGGTGTGAGGTCCTTGGCCGCGCCGCCGGCGACGGGAATCACCAGCAGGTGGCTGCGGCGTTTGGCCTGCCAGGCGGTCCAATGGCGGTATAGGAGGTCGGTGTAGATGCGCGCGTGGACCTTGCTCGACTGGTCGGCCTCCAGGTTTTTCTTGTTGCAGGCGTCGTCGGCGCCGCATTCGGGATAGACGTCGGAGGTGAAGACAAGGTTCTTGCCGTCGCCCGCGAAGATTATGCCATCGGCTTCGGTGGAGAGGGTGGTCACCTGTTTGGCGTTGCCGCCGTCGGGATCCATGATCCAGATTTGCGAGGAGCCGGAGCGGTCGGAGACGTAGGCGAGGTGCTTGGAATCGGGGGACCAGCGGGCGCGCTGGTTAGTTTCGCCGTCGTGCGAGATCTGGCGGGGCGTGCCGCCTTGGATGGGGACGATCCAGATCTGCTGCGGCTTGCGGTTGGCGGCGACGTCGACGGACTGGACCGTGAAAGTGACCCATTTGCCATCGGGGGAGATCTGGGGATCGCCGATCCGTTTGAGCTCCATGAGGGCGTTGACATCGAAGGGCCGCTTTTGAGCGAAAGCGATCGCGCTGAAAGCGAGCAGGTAGAGCAGGCGGCGCAACATACATGACGATTGTAACGCCGGAAGGCAGGTGGGACTAACTGTTTCGCGTTGCCGCCAGCACCTGTAGTCGGATGCCTACATAATCTGCTATCATGCAGGCATGAAGGAGCAGGCGAGCGTTCAATATACAATTCGCGGCGTGCCGCGTGAAGTGGACCGGGCGCTTCGCCGCAAAGCAAAACTGCGGAAACAGAGCTTGAACCGATTGATTCTGGATCAGCTTTCTGAAGCTACCACCGGCGCGCAACGCCACGAAGACTTCTCGGACCTGGTTGGTCAATGGGTAGCCGACGCCGCTTTTGACCGGGTCATAGCCGCGCAGCGCCAAGTCGATTGGGAAAAGTGGAAGTGAGAGTCGCGCTGGATACCAACCGGCTGACGGACCTACTGCGAGGCGATGCCGAACTGGCTGATTTGCTGGGAACTTGCGAAGAGATTTGGGTTCCGCTCTTCGTGCTGGCGGAGATCAAAGCGGGATTCCACGGTGGGAGCCAGCGGCACCGGAACGAAATGATCCTACAGAAATTCCTGGCCAAGAAAACCGTCGGCGTCCTGCTCCCCGGCCGCGAGACCGCGGAACAATGGGCTCGGCTGTTCGTCCAACTCAAACGCGCCGGCACGCCGGTTCCCCATGCGGACCTTTGGATTGGCGCGCTGGCTTTGGAACACGATCTGGCGCTGATCACGCGTGACCGGCATTTCGAAAAAATCCCGCAGTTATTACGGTTGTAATGCCGCCCGATGGCGCGCGGCCGCATGCTAGCATAGAATTTCCAACCACCTTGATTAAAGCCGTCAAAGGAACCAGGGACTTACTACCTCCATCCACCGAAGTGTGGAACCGGGTGGAAGCGGTGGCGCGCGAGGTCTTTCGGACGTACAACTACCACGAAATTCGCACGCCGATTCTGGAGGAGACGCAACTGTTCGCGCGCGGCGTGGGCGCGGACACCGATATTGTCAGCAAGGAAATGTACACTTTCACGGACCGCGACGAGACTTCGCTCACGCTGCGGCCGGAGAATACGGCGCCGGTGATTCGCGCGTACATCGAGCACCGGCTGGACCAGCGGCCGGGCGTGCAGAAGCTTTACTACATGGGGCCGATGTTCCGGCGGGAGCGGCCGCAGAAAGGGCGCTACCGGCAGTTTTTCCAGATTGGCGCGGAGGCCATCGGGTCGGAATCGCCGGTGTTGGACGCGGAGGTCATCGAAATGGTGATGGAGGTTCTGGAACGCGCGGGCCTCGGCGGGGCGGAGCTGCTGATCAACTCGGTGGGCGACCACAACTGCCGGCCGCAGTACGTGGAGAAGCTGCGAGAGGAATTGAAAGACGCGGCTCCGCGGATGTGCGGGGACTGCCAGCGGCGCGCGGAAACCAACCCGCTGCGGGTGCTGGACTGCAAGGTGGAGGCCGACCAGCCGGTCATCGAAAAGCTGCCGAGCATCATCGACTCTCTATGCGACGCCTGCCGCGCGCATTTTGAAGCGGTGAAGCAATCGCTCACCGACCGCGGCATCGGGTACGAAGTGCGCCCGCGGATGGTGCGCGGCCTGGATTACTACATGCGCACCACGTTCGAAGTGGTACACGGCGCGCTGGGGGCGCAGAATTCGGTGTTGGGCGGCGGGCGATACGATGGGCTGGCGGAATCGCTGGGCTCCAAGGTGCACTCGCCAGGCATCGGCTTTTCGATTGGCGAAGACCGGCTGGTGATGAGCGTGGAAGGTGAACAACAGGCCACGCCGCTCGACCTGTGCGTGGCGCCGCTGGGCGAAGCGGCGGTGCGCCACGCGGCGGTGATGGCGCGCGATTTCCGGCGGGCGGGCGTTTCGGTGGAGCTGCTGGAGGGCAAGCTGAAGCGCGTCATGGAACTGGCCAACAAGCTGGGCGCGCGGTTCACCTTGATCATCGGCGACAACGAAATGGCCGCGGGCAAGTATGCGTTGAAGGACATGACCACGGGCGATCAGCAGACCTTGACGCGCGACGAAATCGCCGCCAGGCTGGCGGCCGCCAGAAGCTGACCAAGGGCTTCGCCCTTGAAATCCCTCCGGGATTTGGAAGTCGGGAGTCAGGAGTCAGAAGGGCAACGGCGACGGGGCCTTTACATGTCAAGAGCGGGGAATTGTTGAAGCAGTCTTATTTAGGAATGGCCGGCAAAGAATCTGAGACGATTTTATGGAAACTGCAATTGCGTTGGATTTCCTGGGCGACCTGCGCCGCACCCATAGTTGCGGCGCGCTGCGCGCGACGGACGAAGGCCAGAACGTCCTGCTGATGGGCTGGGTTCACCGGCGCCGCGATCATGGCGGCGTGGTGTTCGTGGATCTGCGCGACCGCGAGGGACTGACGCAGGTGGTGTTCCACGAAGACACCGGCGCCGCTCACACCCGCGCCGAACTGGTGCGGCCGGAGTACGTGATCGCGGTGGAAGGCAAAGTGGCGCTGCGCGGCGCCGGGGCGAACAATCCGAACCTCGAGACGGGCGAGGTGGAAGTAGTGGCTTCGGGGATCTGGATTTTGAACGAATCGCGCACGCCGCCGTTTCCGGTGGAAGACGAAGTGAGCGTGAGCGAAGACCTGCGGCTGAAATACCGCTACGTGGATTTGCGCCGGCCGCGCATGCAGCGCAACATCATGCTGCGCTCAAAGATTGCCTTTGCGGTGCGGGAATGCCTGAACGGGCAGGGGTACCTCGAAATCGAGACGCCCTTCATGACGCGCTCCACGCCGGAGGGCGCGCGCGATTACCTGGTTCCGTGCCGCGTGCAGCCGGGGACGTTTTACGCGCTGCCGCAATCGCCGCAGATCTTCAAGCAGATCCTGATGGTGAGCGGCTTTGACAAGTACTTCCAGATTGTGCGCTGCTTCCGCGACGAAGATTTCCGCGCCGACCGGCAGGCGGAGTTCACGCAGATCGATCTGGAGATGTCGTTTCCGCAGCAGGAACGGGTGTTTGAGACGATCGAGCCGCTGATCGAGCGGGTGTGCGAAGTGGCGGGCTTCCATGTGAAGGGGCCGTTTCCGCGACTGACCTATGCGCAGGCCATGCGCAGTTACGGCAGCGACAAGCCCGATTGCCGCATCCCACCGATGCATCCGGTGGAAGATTTGCTGCCGGAACTGGCGAACGACAACCTGCCGCTGGTGGCCGTTCACATTCCGGCCACGGGCGCACCCAGCCGCAAGGAGCGCGACGAACTGAAGGCTTTCGGCCAGGAACGCGGGCTGCGGGTGTACGACGACGTCAAGCGGCTGGAGCGCGACCACGCGGAGCCGATGGCCAAGGTGCGCGCGCGTTGCGGAGCCGGCGAGAACGATCTGCTGGTGCTGGCCACGTGGGCGGGCGAGCCGAAGGGACATCGTCCCGAAGAGACGGTTTACCAGGCGTGCGGCCAGTTGCGCCTGCAGTGCGCGCAGAAGTTCAACGACCGGCACAAGCTGCTCGATCCGAAGAACCTGCAATTTCTCTGGGTGGTGGACTTCCCGATGTTCGAATGGGACGAGGAAGAGAACCGCTGGAACGCGGCGCACCACCCGTTCACTTCGGTTCACGACGAAGACCTGGAAAAGCTCACGGCCGACCCGGCGCGGTGCCGCGCGAAATCCTACGACCTGGTATTGAACGGCCTGGAGATGGGCTCAGGATCGATTCGTATCCACCGGCGCGACGTGCAAACGCAGGTGTTCGCGGCGCTCGGCTTCAGCGAGGAAGAAGCGCGGCGGCGTTTTGGATTCCTGCTGGAGGCGCTGGAGTACGGCGCGCCGCCGCATGGCGGAATCGCGCTAGGCCTGGACCGGCTGGTGATGGTTCTGGCGGGGGAGACTTCGATCCGCGACGTGATTCCCTTCCCCAAGACCGCGCGCGGCACGGATATGATGTGCGACGCGCCATCGAGCGTGCCGGAGCGGCAGTTGCGGGAATTGGGGATCTCGATTCGAGGACACGAAAAGTGAATTTCATGGCGCACGCACTCATTCGGTGCCGCGTCCCCACTCCTGGGGACGCATGCTTCTCGGCCGGCAAAAACGTGTCCGCAGGAGTGCGGACACGGCACGTTTGAGAACGTGCGCCACATCGCGCGGTGCATTTTTTCCTTGACCTGTCTAATCCTTTAGGGTTGACACTGGAATCAGGACGATGCCGCTGACGGTCACCAAACTGGCGCGCGCTTGCAGGCTCTCGCGCAGCACGCTGCTCTACTACGAATCGATCGGGTTGCTGCCGCGCCCGCGCCGCACGAGCGGGAACTATCGGACGTACAGCGAGAAAGACCTGGAACGGCTGCGGCAGATTTGCGTGTATCGCGATGCCGGGGTGCCGCTGAAGGACATCCGCTCGATTCTTGACGGCCCGCGAGACGATGCTTCGGCAGTCTTGCGGCGGCGCCTGTTGGAACTGAGCGCCGGCATCCAGAGACTGCGCGAGCAGCAGCGGCTGATCGCGAAATTGCTCGAAAGCACAAAACAACTGAGGAGATTGCCCATGGTTACGAAAGAGAAATGGGTGGCCATCATGAAGGCCGCCGGCTTCAGCGACGACGAGATGCACCGCTGGCACGCCGAGTTCGAAAAAACCGCGCCGGAGGAGCACCAGGAATTCCTGGAGTTCCTGCACATTCCGGCAGCGGAGTTGAACAAGATTCGGGAATGGAGCCGGAAGCTATACTCGTAGGATGTCGTCGCCCGCGATCCTGGTTCGCGACCTGAGAAAATACTACGGGTATAAACCGGCGGTCGACGGCGTCGATCTGGAAGTGCCGCGCGGCTCTTTCTTCGGCTTCCTGGGGCCGAACGGGGCCGGAAAATCGACCACCATTCGCATGCTGACCGGATTGATTCCCTCGGACGGCGGCACGGTGGAGATTCTGGGCTTCCGCTTGCCCGGGCAGGACCTGGAAATCAAGCGGCGCATCGGGCTGGTGCCGGACGAATCGCTGCTGTTCGACCGGCTCACCGGCGCGGAGTTTCTGGAATTCGTGGGGCGCATGTACGACCTGAGCCGGCCGGTGGCGGCGGAACGGGCGCGCGATCTGATGGATCTTTTCCAACTCCAGGCGGACCGCAAGATTATCGGCGAATATTCGAAGGGCATGCGCAAGCGCGTGGCCATGGCGGCTTCGCTGATTCACCATCCGGAGTTGTTCCTCATGGACGAGCCGTTCGAAGGGGTCGACGCGGTGGGCGCGCGGCTGATGAAGGACATTCTGCTCGACCAGGTGAAGCGCGGCGCCACGGTTTTTCTTACCTCGCACGTGCTGGAAGTGGTGGAGCGGCTGTGCGACCACATCGCCATCATCAACGATGGGAAGATCGTCTCGAGCGGCACGCTGGACGAGCTGCGGCGAGGTGGAGAATCGCTGGAGGATGTTTTCGTGCGGCTGGTGGGCGCGAAGGGACCGGTGGAGCGGCTGGACTGGTTATGATTGTTCCCATCCTGCGAGCGCAACTGCTCAGCATGCGGCCCGGCTCGCGGCGCAACCTGGGCGTGAGCATCCTGACGGCGGTGGTGTGGTACGGCTTCTGGTGCTTCGTGGCTTGCTGGGCGGGCTTCTACGCGGCGTTCGCGGATGAAGCCACACTGCGGTACGCGCTGCCGATTGGGCTGGTGGGCATCTGTTTTTACTGGCAGGCGATGCCGGTTCTTTCCGCCAGCATGGGCTCGGCGCTGGACCTGCGCAAGCTGCTGCTGTATCCGATTCCACACCAGGAGCTGTTCCTGGTGGAGGTGTTGCTGCGGCTCATCACGGGACTGGAGATGGTGATGGTGTTGGCGGGGGGAGCGCTGGGGTTGCTCGCCAACCGGGCGGCGGGCGGGTGGCAGGCGCTGCCGCGGGTGGCGGGCGCGACGCTGTTGTTTGTGGCGTTCAACCTTTTGCTGGCTTCGGGCACGCGGAGCCTGCTGGAGCGGCTGCTATCGAAGAGAAAGGTGCGGGAACTGGTGGCGCTGGTGATGGCCATGCTGTGGATGGGGCCGCGGCTGTTGATGATGTCGGGGGTCAAGCCCAAATGGTTGCACGCCGCCGGCGCGAGCGTGGGCGCGTTCGGAACGCCGTGGAGCGCGGGGGCGCGGGCGTTTCTTCCAGCGGCGTTTCTTCCAGCGCAGCGGGAAGCCGGCTCCGTATGGCTGGCTTGGCTTTCGCTGTGCGCCTGGACGCTGGTGGCCGGCTGGTTCGGCCGCAGTCAATTCGAGCGCAACCTGCGCTACGACGCGCTGGCCGCGCAGGCCACTTCGCTCAAGCCGGCGGCGGGGCGCGCGCAGTTCTGGAGGGGCGCGCTGTATCGCATTCCGGCGCTGCTGTGGCGCGACCCGCTGGCGGCCATCGTCGAAAAAGAGCTGCGCACGCTGGCGCGGTCGGCGCGTTTCCGCATGGTCTTCGTGATGGGTTTTTCGTTTGGGTTGATGGTGTGGCTTCCGACGCGGAACGCCGCGCACGGCGGCGGCTTCTCGGGGAATTTCCTGACGCTGGTGTGCGTGTACGCCATGACGTTGATCGGCCAGGTGACTTACTGGAACTGTTTCGGACTGGATCGCTCGGCGGCCCTGTTCTACTTCGCGGCGCCGCAGCCGCTCTGGCGAGTGCTGCTGGGGAAGAATATCGCCTGCCTGTTCTTCGTGTATCTGGAGACCCTGGTGCTGGCCGGCATCACGCTGGCATTGCGGATGAGTTTCGCGCCGGGGCAGTTGGCGGAGACGCTGGTGGTGGTGACCATCTGCGCGATGTACCTGATGGCGGCGGGCAACATCAGTTCGGTGCGGTATCCGCGGGCACTGAGCCCGGAACGCGTGGGGCGCGGCGGCGGCGGGGGCAACCGGGGGCAGGTGCTGGTGATGCTGCTGTACCCGCTGTTGTTGCTGCCGGTGATCCTGGCCTACGTGGCGCGCTGGGCACTCGGCAGCGAGACGGCGTTCCTCGCGGTGCTGGCGGCAGCCGCGGCGATCGGCGGCATGGTGTACTGGCTGGGGATGGAGTCGGCGGTCGAGACGGCGGCGGCGCAGCGGCAGAACATTTTGCAGGAGCTCTGCCGCGAGGGCGGGCCGGTGGAGACGTAGCCGGAAGACCAACTGGTAGCGCCGGCGGTCTTGCCGCCGGTGCCTTGTATGCGCTTGACCATCGCCACTCTTCGGGACACGCTGCCAGGCCGCTTCTCACCGGGTTGTCCTCAGCAGGGCTTCGACGAAGATGGCCGCAATTCGCGGCTGGCTTAACCAGCGCGGTCCCGTGGCAGGAGCAGGCGGAGGCTTCCAGCCGGCTAACCGCCAGGCGACGAAGACGTTGGAATTCTCCAGAACCCAATGGGGCAGTCTTCTATACCAGTACATAATCCAGGAGAGAACCGGCGGCAAGACCGCCGGCGCTACCAGTGGTCCGCTACTTCTTCTTCAGCACGTCGATCAATTCCTGCACGGCGGCGGCGCTCTTGTTCAACATGGCCTGCTCTTCGGGGGTGAGCTTGATTTCGTAAATCTTTTCGACGCCCGCGGCGCCCAGCTTGACCGGAACGCCCACGTAGAGGCCGTTAATGCCGTACTCGCCTTCCAGATAGGCGGCGCAGGGCAGCACTTTTTTCTTGTCCTTGAGGATGGACTCGGCCATCTCTAGGGCCGCGGCCGAGGGGGCATAGTAGGCGCTGCCGGTCTTCAGATACTTGACGATTTCGGCGCCGCCGTTGCGGGTGCGGGTGACGATCGCGTCGATCGCCGCCTGGTCCATCAACTCGGTGAGCGGGATTCCGGAGACGCTGCTCAAGCGCACCAGCGGCACCATGGTATCGCCGTGGCCGCCCAGCACTACGGCGGTGACGTTTTCCACCGAGACGTTGAGCGCCTGCGCGACGAAGGTGCGGAAGCGGGCGCTGTCCAGCACGCCGGCCATGCCGACGACGCGGTGCTTGGGGAACTTCGAAACCCACAAGGCCGCCTGGGTCATGGCGTCGAGCGGATTGGTGACCACGATGATGATGCAGTTGGGCGAATGCTTGGCCACGTTTTCGGTGGCGTCGCGGATAATGTCGTAGTTGGCGGCCAGCAAATCGTCGCGGCTCATTCCGGGCTTGCGCGGGAAGCCCGCGGTGATGATGGCAAGATCGGAGTCCGCCGTGAGCTCATAGGTGTTGGAGCCCACCACAGCCACATCGTACCCCTGGACGGGACCGGATTGGAGCAGGTCGAGCCCCTTACCCTGGGGGACGCCTTCGACCACGTCCACCAGGACCACATCGGCGAGTTCCTTATCGGCAATTCGCAACGCACAATTGGCGCCGACATTTCCGGCGCCGACGACCGTGACTTTTTTTCGCAAGGCAGAGACTCCTTCTTCGGGGAAATAGGAAACCCGATTATAGCTTGGCGCGCCGGCGCCACGGGCCACCTGATATACTCGTGCTTCTGATATGGCGAACCCGAAATACGCGGCATCGGACCAACCCATGCCGGTGGCCGAACTGGTCGGCACACTCAGCGACGGCACCAAGGTGAAGCGGCGGGCGCCGCGGATGCGCGCTTGCAGCGAAAAAGACGAAAAGGGGAAACTCTGCGCCGGCCACTTGAAGCGCTGGTATTTCTTCGGCGGCGAGGTCAAACAAAAATACGGGAAGGACGCCGAGATTTACCGTTGCGAGCACTGTAAGACTCTGTACCTGCCCAATCCGCAAGAAGCGCCGCGCACCGGGACCCTTAGCTATTAGGTCTCCCGACTTCCGCCGGTCGCGTCTCCATTCGTACATCTGAGTTCACCGCAGAGACGCTGAGGCGCGGAGAAGACCAGGAGAAACGAAGGGCTCATTCATTCCTCTGCTTTCTCCGCGTCTCTGCGTCTCTGCGGTAAAAATAACGGCCGGCGACAAAGAAAAACCGCACCGGACCGGCCCCCAGACCTTCGGGACTCAATCCGATGCGGCTCGCCCAGGTTTGGGCTGGGATCCGGCGTCGGGCTATCTGATCGAAACTAAAATCGGTTGATTCCTGGCCAGGTCCGCGTCCTCTTTCCCACACCAGAAAACACCAGACAAACTCCGCTACCAGTGATCCCCCGGAGAGATCGAAACCATTCGGCAAAAAACCCCTCTGCAGCAACTATCAAGGGGAGAACAGTGAGCTAAAACTATTGCAAACATCGGCTCCCGCAAGCACGCTGTCTTCTTCGGCTCACTTTTCGTCCGCCTGCCGGTTGCAGCAGAGGGCAGGTTTTGAGAGGTTACTTCGCCAATTCAGCTCTATAAATAGCAATCAGACCTCCATGTGTCAATCTTTTTAGAACGATTTAATTCCAGTATTTTGCAGAAGAGGCGGGGCGCCGGCGTGGGGAAGGATGGGCGGGCAGTGTGTCGCTATGACACAATCAAAACAGATGAGAAGAAGACTGGGCATCGGTGTTGCGCTGTGGTGCGCGGCGGTGGCGGCGGCCCAGACACCAGCAGCCGTCCGGACGCCCGTCTCCAGCGAGCCCGTGGTGGTCTCGACCGAACATCCCCGCCTGTTGCTGCGCCCGGCCCGGCTGCGGCTGCTGCGGCGCGAACGCGAGCGGACTTCGATGCGGTGGCAGCAGTTCTTCACGCTGATGGCGGGCCACGCGCCCATGCCGGAGCCGGGCCTGGCACAAGCCCTCTACTACCAGGTGGCGGAGGACGCCGATGCGGGGCGCGCGGCCATCGCCTGGGCTCTTGGCGCGGGCGCCGATCTGCGCCAACAAGCCCTGGTGTTCGACTGGTGCCAGGATCTGCTCAGCGAAGCGCAGAAGCGCGACCTGACCGCGCGGATGGTCAAGGGAATGACGCAGACGGCTTCCGATGAGAGCGTTCCGGCGGTGCGGTCGCGTGTGCTGGCGGCGGTGGCGCTGTTCGATCACGTGCCGGATGCGCCGCGGCGCGAACTCGAGCGCGCGGTTCACGGCTGGTGGGAAGGCCGGATGGCGCCGGCGCTCACGGCCGGCCGCGAAATCATCCCGCGCGACGATGCCTACGCTCTTTACGAACTGCTGCACGTGATTCGCGACAACACCAACCTCGATCTGCGCGAATCGGCGCGGGCGTTTTTCAAGGATTATCCCATGGCGCACCTGCTCAGCTACTATCCGGCGGTGTTCCCGGCGCCGGAGAACGATTACTACATTGGCGCGGAGCCGCAGATCGGCGAGCCCGACTTGCGCCTGGCGGCGGTTTCGCGCGCCGCCGACATGGCCATGGTGGCGTTCGACACCAACGCCCTGGAGAGCCAGATGTTGCAGGGCTGGCTGATGCACGATCGCTTTCTGATGCGCAGCACTTTCGCCACGCCGTACGAGTTCCTGTGGGCCAACCCTTATCAGCCCGGTCTGAGCTACTACCACGCGCCGCTGGCCTGGCACGGCGCCGGCTCCAGCGAATTGTTCGCGCGCTCGAGTTGGGAGGATTCCGCGACCTGGTTCGGCTTTTTCCGGGGCGTGATGCAGGTCTTCGAAGACGGCCACGTGAGGGCCGTCGACGGGGCTCGCGCGCCCGGGCCGGTGCTGCTGGGACCGGCAGCGGTGTGCTTTGCCCGCACCTCGCGGAAGTTCCGCGTGACGGTGAACCCGGGCGGCGCCGTCTACCTGGTGGGCCTCGATCCCGGCCACACGTATCAGGTGGAAGTCGACGATGAAGAAATGTACGAGGCGGATTCGGACCGCGCGGGCATCCTGGCGGTGGAAGTACCGGCCGACAAAGAAGTGGGAGTGCGGATCAGGGAGCAGGGGCTGCGCGGGGATTCTGACTTCTGACTTCTGTCTTCTCAACATCGACCGCTCTTGTCGATGTTGTCGCCGCAGGCGACCTCAGTACGCCCAGCGCCAGAGGCTGGCACCGACGGTGTAGCCGGCGCCCACGGCGGCCAGGAGCGCCAGGTCACCCCTCTTGAGGCGGCCTTCCTGGATGGCGTCGCGAGTAGCCAGAGGAATGGTGCCGGCGGTGGTGTTGCCGTACCGTTCGATATTGATCAGCACCTTTTCCGGGGCAATGCCCAGGCGGTCGCCGGCGGCCGTGATGATGCGCTTGTTGGCCTGGTGCGGAATCAGCACCGCTACATCGTCGCCGGTGAGGCCGTTGCGCCGCAGCAGGTCGCGGCAGGTTTCGTACATCTTGCGGACGGCATATTTGAAAACCTGGCCGCCATCCTGGTGAACGTAGTGTTGGCGCTTGTCGACGGTCTCGTGGGAGGCGGGCAAGCGGCTGCCGCCGGCCGGCATTTTGAGGAAGTCACCGCCGGCGCCATCGATCTCGCCCAGAAAGTCGATGAAGCCCAGGTTTTCCTCGCCGGCTTCGGGGGGCTCGATCAATACGGCGCCGGCGCCGTCGCCGAACAGCACGCAGGTGGCGCGGTCGGTGTAATCGATAATGCGGCTCATGGTATCGGCGCCGATCACGAGAACCTTCTTGTGGGTCCCGGCGCCCACCAGGTGCGCGCCCACGGTGGTGCCGTAGACAAAGCTGGAGCAGGCGGCGATGAGGTCGAATCCCCAGGCATGTTTCGATCCGAGGGCGTGCTGCACCAGACAGGCGGTGGCCGGGAAGAAGTGGTCCGGCGTGACGGTGCAGACGATGATGGCGTCGATTTCCGAGGCGTCAATGCCGCGCTGGGCCAACGCGCATTGGGCGGCGGCGATAGCCATATCCGAAGTCGCCATTCCGGGATCGGCGATGTGCCGCTCCCGGATTCCGGTTCGATCGAGGATCCACTGGTCGTTGGTCTCCACGAGTTTTTCGAGATCTTTATTGGTAAGCAGGCCAGGAGGCGTGAAACACCCCAGCGCGCTGATTTTCGCCTTGAGCAAGTTGATTGGTCCTTAAGGATTCAGGGTAACTCATCCGGGTGTAGGGATTGCAAGTTGGTTCTTCGCGTCTCCGCGGTGAACTCATAGCCTGCCGCCGCGGTACTCTAGTGGAAGATGGGAGAACCAGAAGCGGGTCCGGGATTCGAGGGACTCCAGAGCTCCTTGTTTTTCGAGACGCCGGAGGAGATTTATGCCCGCGTGTTCCACGAACTGAAGCCGCGCACGGCAGTGCCGGAGATGCGCGTCGAGTTTTGCCGCTTCGCGAATGCCGACAGCTTCATCCGGCTGGAAGACGGGCGCCTGCTGGTGCGCATTTCCGACATCCTGGCGGGAGCACCGGCGCCGGTGACCGAAGCGCTGGCGTACATCCTGCTCGGCAAGCTCTACCGCAAGCCGGTGGCGCGGGTGCACTCCCACCGTTACCGGCTGTACCTCAACCGCCGGGACGTGCGGCGGCAGGCACACCTGATGCGGCAGATCCGCGGGCGGAAATTCGTCTCGGGACCGCAAGGGGACGGCCACAACCTGGAAGAGGTTTTCGAGCGCCTCAACCGCGAGCATTTCGACGGGCTGATGGGGATGCCGCGTCTGGGCTGGAGCCGCGGGGCGTCGCGCAGCATGCTGGGCCATTTCGACCCATCCCACAACGCCATCATCATCAGCCGGATTCTAGATCGTCCGGGAGTGCCGGCGCTGGCGCTGGAGTACGTGATGTTCCACGAGATGCTGCACCTGCGTTATCCGGTAGAGCACAGTGGAGCGCGGCGGAGGGTACACACGAAAGAGTTCAGGGAAGCGGAGAAGAAGTTTCCGAAGTGGAAGGAAGCGAAGGGAATAATAAAGCAACTCTAAGGGGCGCAGCACGTAGTACCGCTACCGCCGCCGGTAAATCCGCGAGGGGCTAAATTCCAGCCGGCATATCAGCCGGGACTAAGGTACGCAACTCCAGGCGCATCAAGTCGAACGTCTTGACCAAGCTCGTAACATCCACGCCACAGATGCCCCAGCGGAACAGGAGGAGGCGAATCTGAACGGACTGCATGCCCAAAGCAAAGATCACCTGATTATGAATGAGCACGCCGGCCAGATCCGGTCTGTCGTGCAGCGACTGCAACATCAGAATCTTGATAGCCGCGCAAACCTTTTGGAAATCCGCGTTGAGGCAGCGCAGGTAGCCACGGAAAATCTGGCAGCGCTGGATGCGCAGGTTGGCAGCCATCTTGTGGGTAAAGCCCGGTTGCGACTTGAGGAACTGCAGATCGTTCCCATCCAGAAGGCGCATCATGGGCCGATAGCGTTCGATCGACAGTTCATCGATCCACTCGGCTGTTACGGGAAGACTGCTCCCGTTAAAGGCGACCTTGCGAACGAGGACGATCAGCGCCAGAATCAACGCCACACTGGTCACAATCGAAATGGCGATCAAATAGTTCATGACACTTTGAAATCGTCGTCTTAGAAATCATAAATTAAATCGGGATGAAACGCAATTGGGGATAGGTAATACGGGTACTGTGTTGACAAAGGATATCAACCTATTTTTGCGAGGCTTTTAACAGGGTGGCGTTCAGAGCCTCGAGTTGTTGCAGGGCCCTCTGCTCGGCGCCAGGACCCAGCGAAGGCAAATGCACTTGAACTCCCTCGCCTTTTTGGGTCAATCCGATCCACCAGGCGACAGCACAAGCTGAGGCAATTCCCATCAGGCCGGTATTGACCGCGTCGACGATCTTAATCCGGAGGAGCCAGAAAACCAAGCCGAGGCTATTGGCAAAGAAAAAGACCGAATACACGACCGTATGGACTACGACATTGCGGCTCAATCGGATCGGGTAACGACCCAGAAACCATATAATCAAGAGAATAAACAGGACCAGGGCAAGATCGAGCCGGGCCTCCGCCTTGAGCTCAAAACCCGCTATCGCGGAGTTCTGAGCCTGAACCAGAGCCCGAGCCACCCAAAAGCTGATTATGGATACGGCGACGGCAATGACCATCGCCACGCCCATGGCCCACCTGCCGAGGGTGTACAAGCCCTGATATCGTTCCAGAACCAAGCGATACAATTCGAGGACCAACAGGACATAAAAAAACATGATCACGGGTTCGGACCATATGAAAAAGTCCAAATAGCCTTTCCCAGTGACGTCCAGAAACAATGCACAGGCCACGTAAGGCACTTGAAAAATCAGGTAGGCAAAAAAAACGCGGTATCGGCGGTGGAGACCAGCATGGTAAAGCCTGAAGGCGGTGAGGGCGAAACCCAGGGCGGAAACGACTTCGAAGAGCTTACGGATGTCAAACTGAGAGACAAAAGACCCCAACCCATCGAACAGTGCGAGGTGGAAGACGGATTGACAAAAGAAAACCAGCGCGGCACCCGACATCAATCCCGATTTTAACACCAGGGGCCGCGCCAGCAGCCGAAATCCTTCAAACTACTGCACATACGGGCAGGGATTGCACTGCGGGATCGGGATACCAATCCCGGTCGTCCGAGCGGACGCCAACAGGGCAAATGCGACCATCGCGAGCAGGACGAGCTTTTTCATGGTTACGGTTTCCTTTCTACTGCTAACTTACGTGAGTAAGCTGAGTACTATACTATCCGTGACCGTACCGTTATAGGGTGTTTTGCCGAAAGTTTTCCAAAAGTGGAACATATCGCACGGTACTAAGGTCCTAGCAGTGAGTGGTATCCGGCTGGGAGGCTGGGAGGGGAAAGTTAACGTTCTCCCTCGTGCTGTTATAGAATGAAGGGGTGGCACCACGGCGGGTGGCAGGCCTGATTCAACCGCCTGGGTTGGCCGCTAGAGGAGCGGAATCTGGGCGATTCTCCTGCCAATCCGCAATCGGCACGGGCACCGGCGGCCCAAATGTGGCGGAGAATGCTGTCGCGGATCTCCACGCACTTCGGCCGGCTGGTCTTTCTTGCCTCGTTACGGGACTCGGCCACGGGCCGGTATTGCCACGACGACCTTCTGCAGATGTTGGGCAGCGAGGACACCGACCGCACGCTGTGCCGGAGCCACCACCAGGTATTCGCAGAATGGCTGGGATGCAGCCTGGCCGAACAGAAATCGGACCTGGACGAGTATCTGCAGGAACCCGGCAATTCCCGTTACACGATGCACTACCGGAACCTGGTGCCACCCACCGCGCGCGATGTCGAACGGCAGCTCTATCTTACGGATCTGGAGACTTTAATGGGGTTGCTGGAGGTCGAGCATGCCGCCGTTTCGACGGCTCGAGCAGCATACCCACTCCCATAACCTGTCCCACGACGTCGATCTCAGCGGGGTCAAAAATGGCCGGCACCTGCTGGGACGCGGGATGGGGCAGTACTATAAGCCGGTCTTCGGTCAGGGCGCACCAACCGCAGCGATAACCACCGCGGTGTTCCAGGAAATAGATAGGCCGGTCGTGCTGGCTGGTCCAGCCGCCTCGCGCGATGCGCCGGCGGTTCTGATCGATCAACACCATGGATCCGGGCTGGATGACCGGCGACATCGACCAGTCTTCCAGCCCGATGAGGCCATACCGGTAGTGCCGGATGTCCAGCCCGGCCAGGAAATTCAGCGGCATTTTTCCCCAGCGCCGCACGAAATGGCTGAGAAATGTGGTCTGATTCAGGTCGATTTCCCGGTCGAGCGGTTGCGGAACGGGGGCCGGGCCGTCGGCCGCAAAGCCGATAGCATGGGTTTCGTCCAGACCGATGGCCAAGGCGTCGGACGGCAGGTCGTCGAGCGGCACTCCGTACCACCCGAGCACCTCGCGGAGTTCCAGGCGGTAGATGGCGCAGAGCGAATACAAGCGATAAATGGTAGGGACTGTGCCTTTGTTCTCAATATCGGCCAGCCGGCTTAAGGCAATAGCAAACTCTTCGCTGGAACGCCGCCTGGCAATCACCCGGCTGGCTTCCACGACATCCCGATACGTCAGCTTCAGACGTTCCCTCACCAGCTTGAGTTTTTCGCCGGGCCGCTCCATGCTATGATCCTCGCTGTAAGACCATCCGGGCCGTGGAGACAGCCGCAGGGGGCCGAGGGAATTATACCCCGTGGACCCAACCGTGGCAACACAAAAGGCACGTTTTTGTTCTGAAACCGGAACAGCGCAGAAAGAAGGAACCGGTGTGAGAGTAATCGTGGGTATCTCCGGCGCGAGCGGTGCAATATACGGCCTGCGCCTGCTCGAACGGCTTCGCGGAAAGGAAGGTCTGGAGGTCCATTTAATCCTGACGCGTTCTGGAGAGAAAACCCTATTTCTGGAAGCCGGCAAAACCGCGGCAGAGGTCAAAAAGCTGGCCGACCATTGCTACTCGAATGAGGATATCGGCTGCCGGCTGGCCAGCGGATCCTACGCGACGGACGCCATGGTGGTGGCGCCGTGCTCCATCCACACTATGTCGGCGATCGCGACCGGAATCAGTTCCAACCTCATGGTGCGGGCCGCCGACGTCATTCTTAAGGAAAAGCGCAAGCTGATTTTGCTGGTCAGGGAGAGCCCTTTTCATTTGGGGCACCTGCGCAATATGACCGCATTGGCGGAAATGGGCGCCATAATTGCGCCTCCTATTCCCGGCTTTTATCACCATCCGCAAACCGTCATGGATCTGGTGGACCACAGCGTGGACCGCGTGCTCGATCTGCTGGGCATCCCCGACCAGCAGGTGCGCCGCTGGCAAGGGGGGGCCCAATGAAGAAGCTCGCAGTAAAGAAGAAGGACGCTGGCCCGATCGCCTTCCAGGGCGCGCGGGGCGCCTTCAGCGAGGAAGCCAGCCGCAAGCTGGCGGGCGCCCATGTGGCGGTTTTGCCATGTGAACGCTTCGAAGAGCTGTTCCTCAGCCTGAAATCCGGGCGCGCCTCGGGCGCGGTGGTCCCCATCGAAAACACGCTGGCGGGATCGGTCCACGAGAATTACGACCACCTGGTAAACTACGAATTTCCGATTGTCGCGGAAACCAGCGTGCGGATTGTCCATAACCTGATCGCGCCAAAAGGCGTGACATTTTCCAAAATTAAGCGGGCATTTTCCCATCCGGTGGCGCTCAACCAGTGCCTGGATTTCTTTGCCGAGCATCCGCAAATCGAGCGAATTCCTTTTTACGACACCGCCGGCAGCGTCAAAATGATTATGGAAGAAGGACTTACCGACGCCGCTGCGATCGCTTCGGCGGTGGCCGCGCAAATTTACGGAGCACGCATTTTGCGCCGTTCGATTGAAAGCGACCGCCGGAATTTCACGCGTTTTTTCCTCCTGCGGCGGCCGGCGGATGCCCGCCGCAGCCTCCCTGCCGCCGCCCAAGCGCAGTGGAAGACTTCGCTGGTGTTCAGCACCCGCAATATCCCCGGCGCGTTATTCCGGGCGCTGAGCGCGTTCGCCCTGCGCGACCTGAATCTCACCAAGATCGAATCGCGGCCCCTGCGCGGCAAACCTTGGGAGTATCTCTTTTATGTGGATTTCCTGGGCCGCGTAGACACGCCCAACGCCCAAAACGCGTTGCGCCATCTGGGAGAGCTGGCCGATTTCCTGCGCGTGCTGGGTTGCTATCCCAAAGGGGCGTAAGCAGGGCGGAGCCGGAAGCAACGGGGACTGGCGGCTTCGCGTTTATCGCGCCGCGACCACCATGCCCGCGAGCTTTGCATTTACGGCGGCGAGGTCGTTGCCAAAGTTGACCGGATCGACGCGGCTGCCGGCGGGCATAGTGCCGGCGCGGTCCAGCCCCACCAGAATGCCGCGCCCCGTCGAATTGACGGCCCGTCGAATTGGCTTGGCGCCTTTCGCTGGGAGCGCGCGACGATTTCGTGTCCACCCTGGGGAGGCAGATTTCAAAAACCCAGGCTGGATTCGAACTCTGCCCACCAAACGTTAGGAACCCAGCCCTACAGTGGCGGCGATACTGAAACAGCCTCGCGAATTCATCCACCGTAAGCCCGTGGAGGACTCTCATTCCGCGAATACCTCTTGCAGCGTCCTCAACGTGGCGCTGAGCGTTTTTGCCGAGACTACACCCAGTTTCTTCGCCAGCCGGGTCTTGTCCACGGCGCGAACCTGATCGAGCAGGATCAGACCTTTCCGGCCAGCGTGAGTGACGGCGATCCGAAACGGCGCGTCGCGACCCGCCGTGGTCATAGGTGCGGCGAGCACCGTGTGCAGATGATCGTGCATTTCGGCCGGTGATACTACGACGCATGGGCGTGTCTTCCTGATTTCGCTCCCGACAGTGGGATCGAGATTCACGAGCCAGATCTCTCCACGCGTCACCAAACCAACCCCGAATCCTCCGCATTGCCGAATTCGCCCATCACGAGTTCGTCGTCGCCAGCTTCAGCGATTCTCCTGGCTGCCTCGGCCCAACCGGTGCGGGCCGGACTTGCGGGCCTGCGCAACACAAGTGCACCATCCTCAATCGTCATTTCCGCTCCCGCTTTGCCGTCCAGACCCAGTTGCGCGAGTAGCGGCTTGGGGATGACAACCCCCTGGGAGTTGCCTATCTGTCGAATGCTCACGTGTACAGTCCGCATAGTAATAACAATGTTATTCCGGCGCGCTTGGCGTGTCAAGCCTTGCAATGTTTTCTTGATGCGCCTTCTGCCGTTCGGGACTTCCGGCAGCCTGTGTGGGCAGCCAAAACGAGCGCTTTGTGCGCCTATGCTATGATGTGATTGTGCGAACGACCCTGGACATCCCGGATGAGGCCTACTACCTCGCCAAGGCGACAGCACGGGATCAGAACCGCAGCCTGGGACGAGTGGTTGGCGACCTGATTCTGCAATCGTCGAAAGGCGCGAAGTCCGCCTCCATCACCATAAGCGACTACGGTTTCCCCACTTTCCGCTGCGCCCGGCCTGTGACCACCGAGGACGTCAGGGCTCTCGATGACGAAGAGTAAGGTCTACCTGCTGGATTCCAACATCCTGATTGCACTGGCGACGCCCGAACACAGTCTGAATGCGCGCGCCGCTGCCTGGTTTCGCAAGGGGCGCCGGTTTGCCACATGCCCAATTACCCAAGGCGCCCTTGTGCGTTTCCACCTGCGCGCCGGCGTGGACGCCACAGCGGAATCCGCAAAGCTTTTGCTGGAATCCATATCCCTGCTGCCCCGGCACGAATTCTGGCCGGACGACGCTTCTTATCTCGACATGCCGACCGCTGGAATCATTGGGCATCGGCAGGTGACTGATGCTTACCTTGTTCTGCTGGCAGGCAAACACGGGGGTTCACTCGCAACCATGGATCGGGCGCTTGCTGCAGGCCACCAGGGAACATCCCTCATCGAGTAACTCCCGCAAGGCACGACATAACGCTACAGCAGGAGCGGCAGCAGTTCGCCCGCGGGTCCGCGCAACGCGCAGTCGACCTGTGCGGAGGCGGCCGTCTGCTCTGTGTTGATCTCAATTACCTTGGCCCCCGCGTACCGGGCGTAGGGAATCAGACCGGCGGCCGGATAGACCACGGCGGATGTGCCGATCACCAGCAAGACCTGGGCCGACGCGGCGGCGTGCTCGGCTTCTTTCATCATGCCGTCGGGCAGCGGCTCGCCGAACCAGACCACCCCGGGACGCGCCAGGCCGCCGCAGGCGCAATGCGGCGGCAGCTTGGGCAGCGGGGCGCGGCGGTCGGGCCAGTCGGCGCCGCAGGAAGTGCAGCGCATCCGCCATATATCGCCGTGCAGTTTGAGGATCTTGCCGCTGCCGGCGCGGTCGTGAAGGCCGTCCACGTTTTGCGTGATGAGGGTGAAGCGGGGCTTGCGCTTTTCGAACTCGACCAGCGCACGGTGGGCGGCATTGGGCGCGGCCCTGGCGATGAGCTCGCGCCGCCAGTTGTACCATTCCCAGACCAGGCGCGGGTCTCTGGCGAAAGCTTCGGGCGTGGCGAGATCCTCGGGCTTGTAGTCTTTCCAAAGGCCGCCGGCGCCGCGAAAGGTGGGGATGCCGCTTTCGGCCGAAATGCCCGCGCCGGTCAATGCAGCCAGGGACGTGGCATCCGCAATCCATGCGCGCGCCTGTTCCAAGTCCGCCATGGTGCCAGTTTACCGCCCCAGTTTACAGCCCCAGCTTACTGCCAAGCCGCGAGCGCCTGGCGCACGCCCGCCAGAGCCTCGGCCGCGTCGGGCCGGTCGATTCGCAGGACGGCGCCGCCGTTGGCCCTCGGCCGCCAGCGATCGAACATGCGCGGGACCGGGAAGCCGGCGAAGATGCTGACCAGCGGGACTCCGGCGGCGGCGGCCACATGCTGGCCGGCGGAATCGTAGCCGACGTACAAACGGCTGGCCGCGATGATGGCGGCGAAGCCCGCGAAGGAGCCGTTCCAGAACGTGGCGCGCACGCCGGAACGCTGGACGGCGCGTTCCACGCGCGCAGCCTCTTCGCCGCCCGCGCCTTTGTCGATGCAGATGGCCGCGCCACGCTCGCCGAGAAGCTGGAGCAGGCCCTCTTCGAACGGATCGGGCAGGCGCTTGGCCGGATTCTCGCCAACGCCCAAGCTGACGGCAATCGCAGCGGTTTGGTCGGGCGGCGCGGCCAGCGCCACGAAGGGCTTGGCCCCGGCGACGCCCAGGGTTTCTTCGGCCCACGCCGCCGCCAGTTCCGGAAGCGGCCGGTCCGTCGCGCCGCCATAAGCGCGGCTCTCAAATAGGTGGTAACGGTCCTCGGGGCAAATCGGAAGCAATCCCAACTGCGTGAGGCGCGAGTCGGAATCCACGGTCAGCGAATCGGGCGCGTCGAGGATCGCGGTGAGGTCTTGCCGCACGGCCAGGCGATCGCGCAGGCTGCCGCGGCGGTAAGCCACGGGCGCGTGGCGAATGCGCGGGTCGGCCTCAAACAACTGGTAATTCTTTGGCGGGCCCACAAACAGGATTTCGGCTTTGGGGAAGCGGCGTTTGGCGGCGTCGAGGAGTACGCTGGTCACGGCCACATCGGCGCCCAGCGTGACGCGCGACAGCACAAAAACGCGGGACGGTTCCCCGGTGACCGGGCGAACGCGGCGCACGTGGCGATAGCGGGCAACCAGCGCGGCGGCGTCCGCGCCATCCACCACCGCGGCGATGGCCTGGGAGAACAACTGCGCGTAAACGTCGCACAGAGCCGGCTCGAAGCGGTCCGCCAGACCTTCCGCCAGGATGGAAAACAGCGCCTGGTGGCAGGGCTCTTCCAACAATGCGCGCGGCAACTCGGCCGGGCTTTCGCCCGAAATCGCGCGCGCCAGCAGCTCCTCGGCCGTCTCGCTACACGAAGTACTTGTCAATCAGGATCCCCAGCTTGGTGCGCGTGGCTTCGGGCACGTGAGCGCGGTCCGTCAGAATCGCGTGGGCGAGCGCCGACCCGCACTGGCAGCCGCGCCCGGTGGGCATGGCGGCCACCGCGGCGGCCACCACTTTGCACGCATTCCCGGCGTTCTTGAGCAGGGTGGCGACGATGTCGGTCACGGTCACGGCGTCGTGATCGGCGTGCCAGCAATCGTAATCCGTCACCATGGCCACGGTGACGTAACAGATCTCCGCTTCGCGCGCCAGCTTGGCCTCCTGCAGGTTGGTCATGCCGATCACGTCCATGCCCCAGCTTCGATAGACGTTGGATTCGGCCTTGGTGGAAAAGGCCGGGCCTTCCATACAGAGATAGGCGCCACCCTTGTGCGCGTTGACGCCCACGGCGCCGCACGCGCCGGTCACCACCTCCGCCAATTCGGGGCAGATGGGGTCGGCGAAACTGATGTGCGCCACCAGACCCTCGCCGAAGAAGGTCGACACGCGGCCCCGTGTGCGGTCGAAAAACTGATCGGGGATGACGAAATCGAGCGGCCGGTGTTCTTCCTTGAGCGAACCGACCGCGCTGAGAGAAATGATGCGTTCCACCCCCAGCGATTTCATGCCGTAAATGTTCGCCCGGAAATTCAGCTCCGAAGGCGAGATGCGGTGGCCGCGCCCGTGGCGCGCCAGAAACGCGACCTGCCGCCCCGCCAGCGTCCCCAGGACGTAGTTGTCCGACGGTTTGCCGAAGGGCGTCTGGGTATTGAGCTCCTCGATGGCTTCAAAGCCGGGCATGGAGTATAGCCCGCTGCCTCCAATGATTCCGATTTCCGCTTTCAACTGGCACTCTCCTGAATCAGTTCCAATAGCACGCCCCCGGCCGACGCCGGATGCACGAAGACGTAAAGGTGGCCGCCGGCGCCGCGGCGCGGCTCGTTCAGCAGGCGCGCGCCGGATGCCCGCAGGCGCTCGACCGCCGCATTCAGATCCGGGACGCGCAACGCCACGTGGTGCAGGCCGGGGCCGCGCTTTTCGAGAAATTTTGCGATGGGAGAATCCGCGTCCGAAGGTTCCAGGAGCTCGATGCGCGAATGGCCCGCCGGCAGCATGGCGACATGCACTTTCTCCGCCGCGACGGTTTCGCGATGTTCCACGGCGAGGCCAATGGATTCGTAAAACGCGGCCGCCTGCTCCAGGCTCTTCACGGCTACACCCAGGTGGTCGATGGTGGCGCCGGCGAGCTTGTCGATGGTGGCGCCGGCGAGCTTGTCGCCGGCGAACTTCTTCGGCCGACCGCCGGCAACAAGATTGCCGGCGCCACAAGCTGCCAGCAATTCCGCGATTCCCTTCCCTTCAGTGGCGACGGTCTGCACGATGGCCGGATGGCGCCCTTCAGTCAGGCTCAGCATGGCATGCAGTTCTTGCTCCACGCGGCCTGCGCCCGGCTGATCGGACTTGTTGATAGCGAAGACATCCGCAATCTCCATGATCCCCGCCTTGATGGCTTGGACGTCGTCGCCCATCCCCGGCACCAATACCACGACCGTTACTTGCGCCAGGCCAGCGACTTCGACTTCGTCCTGGCCCACGCCGACCGTTTCGATGATGACGAAATCCTTGCCGGCGCAATCCATCAGGCGCACCAGGTCGGCGGTCGAGCGCGCCAGGCCGCCCACCGATCCTCGCGTTGCCATGGAGCGGATGAAGATGCCCGGATCGGCGTGGTGCTGCTGCATGCGGATGCGGTCGCCTAAGATCGCACCGCCGGTGATGCGGCTGGTGGGGTCGATCGCCAGGATGGCCACGGTCTTCCCCTGGCTGCGCAGAGCCGTCGCCAGCGCGTCCACGAGCGTGCTTTTGCCGGCGCCGGGCGGGCCGGTGATTCCAACGATTCGCGCATGTCCGGCGAACTCCCCCAATTCCCGCAGCGTCTCCAGCGCCTGCGCGTCGCGGTTTTCAATGCCGGTCGCGGCGCGGGCCAGAGAGCGCGCGTCGCCTTCGCGGATCTTACGGGCGAGAGAGTTCATCAGCTTTTCAGAAGTTGCCGTGCGATCACCAGACGCTGAATCTCGCTGGTGCCTTCCCCGATGGTGCACAGCTTCACGTCGCGATAAAACTTTTCCACCGGGTAATCCTTGATGAAACCGTAGCCGCCGTGGATCTGCACGGCCTCGCCGGCGATGCGCACGGCCGCTTCGGAAGCGAACAGCTTGGCCATGGCGGATTCGCGCGTGACGCGCTGGCCGTGGTCGAGCATCCAGGCCGCGCGGTAATTCAGCAGGCGCGCGGCGTCCAGATCGACGGCCATATCCACGAGCTTGTGCTGGATGGCCTGAAACTCGGAGATGGGCCGCGAGAACTGCTTGCGCAGCTTGGAATAGCGGAGCGCGGCGTCGTAGGCGCCCTGCGCCATGCCGATGGAGAGCGCGGCAATCGAAATGCGGCCGCCGTCCAGCACCTTGAGGCTGTCGACAAAGCCATCGTTCTTCTTACCCAGGAGCTGCGCCGGCGCCAGGCGGCAACTTTCGAAAATCACTTCGCCGGTGGCGCTGGCGCGCAGCCCCAGCTTGTTTTCCTTCTTGCCCAGACGGAAGCCCGCCGTGCCTTTGTCCACGATAAACGCGGAAATGCCGTGCTGGGACGCGGCGCGGTCGGTGACGGCCATGGCCACGCAAACATCGGCGTAGTGCGCGTTGGTGGTGAAGGTCTTGGCGCCGTCGAGCACCCAGGCGTCGCCGTCCAGGTCCGCGCGGGTGCGCGTGCCCGCCGCGTCCGAGCCGGCTTCCGGTTCGGTCAGCGACCAGCAGCCCAGCCACTCTCCCGAAGCCAGCTTGGGCACATAGCGCTGGCGCTGCTCGTCACTGCCCATTTTATAAATGTGGTTGGCGCAGAGGGAGGTGTGCGCCGCGAGAATGATGCCCACCGAGCCATCCACGCGCGACAGCTCTTCAATAATGATGGAGTAATCGATGTAGCCCAGCCCGGCGCCGCCCAGCTCCTCCGGGAAAATGGCTCCCAGGTAGCCCAGGCGGCCGAGTTTCCGCACCACTTCGTGCGGAAACTGCTGCGCCTCGTCCCATTCCATGACGTGCGGGCCGATTTCGGCCTCGGCGAATTCGCGCACCGCTTTCCGTAATTGGATCTGTTCCGGAGTGAACTCAAAATCCACGATGCGGGGACCTCAGACGATCTCTTCCTGCACCGGATCCCAGCGGACGGCGCGCTGGCGGCGGAAGCTCTCGACGGCCATGCGGCAGGCGATCGAGACACGGTATCCCACGTCGAAGCCGCAGTTGGGCTGGCGGCCGGTGCGGATGGAGTCGAAAAAGTTTTGCGTGTGCGCCCGGGGATCGGTGCGGGTGACGCCGACCATCTCATTGCCATCCGGCCGGTTCTTTTTCTCCGGGGCGTAGCGGATGGTCTGCGGCGTGCGCGAAATCGCGCCGGCGGTGCCCAGCACGTCCTCGGTCACGCTCAAGCGCTCGTTGCCGAAGCCGGAGTCCCAGGTGAAGAGCAGTTCCTCTTCGTGCTCCATCGCGACGTTCATGGTGTCGGGCACTTCTCGACCGTCCTTCCACAAGTACAGGCCCCCTGTCATGGTCACCGATTGCGGAATCTTGAGGCCCAGGGCTTTGTACCAGAAGGCCAATTGCTGGCAGAGATTCTCGGTGACGTTGCCGCCGGAGTAATCCCAGAAATAGCGCCAGTTGAGGTAGCGGCCGGCGTCGAAGGCGCGCGGCGGGGCGTCGCCCAGAAAGCCCTTCCAGTGGATGTTCTCCTCGGTCATGTCGGGATAGAGCGGACGCGCCCACTGCGGCTTTCCGTGGGGCGTGTTGCGGTACATGCGCGCCTGGATGACCGTGATCTTGCCCATCCATTCGGGCTTCAGGAATTGCGCGGCGTCGGCCAGGTGGCCGCTCGAAATCGCCTGGTGGCCGATCTCCACCGTGCGGCCTGGCGCGCGCTCCACGGCGGCACGCATGCGCTTGGCCTGCTCCACCGTAAAGGCCATGGTTTTTTCCAGGTAGACGTGCTTGCCGGCATCGAGCGCCTCGACGAAGGGTTCGCAATGCAAATGCTGTGGCGTGGCGACGATGACCGCATCGATGGCGCGATCGTCCAGCAGTTGGCGGTAATCCAGGTGCAGCCTGGCACCTGGAGCGAGCCTGGCCGCGTCTTCCAGGCGGCGGGTGTAAACGTCGGCGATGGCGACACACTCGGTGTTCTGGCAGGCCAGCGCCTCTCGCAGCAGTTCGGTCCCGCGCGCGCCCACCCCGACGACGCCGAAACGCACGCGTTCGCCGGCTGCCAGCACGTTGCCGCCGGCCAGCGTGCCCGCGAGGCCAGTGGCCACTCTTCCGATGAAATTGCGGCGCGATTGCATGGTTGGAGAGAACTAGAACGATTATATCGGAAGTGGGACCGGCGTTAAGACAACTGGTAGCGCCGGCGATCTTGCCGCCGGTGTCTTGTGCGCCCCCAGTTGAGAACCGGCGGCAGAGACCGCCGGCGCTACAAGACCGGCCGGGAGGCCGGTCCCACCAAAGCAGTTACGATGAAGAGCATGGCACAGACACCTCGCCTCGCGGCCGTCACCGGCGCTTCGAGTGGCATCGGCGCGGCTTTCGCCCGCGCCCTGGCCGCGCGCGGTTTTGACCTGATCCTGATCGCGCGGCGCCAAGACCGCCTCGCGGAACTCGCCGGCGAACTGGCTGCGAAGCACGGCACCAGGAGCGAAATCCTGACGGCCGATTTGACCCTCGATGCCGATCTGGCCCGCGTGGAGGATCGCTTGCGCGCGGCTTCCAACCTGGAGTTGCTGGTCAACAATGCGGGCTTCGGAGTGGGAGGCGCATTCGCCAAATCGCAAATCGCCGGGCAGGACGCCATGCACCGCTTGCACATCCTCGCCACCCTGCGGCTCACCCACGCGGCTTTACAAGGGATGGTCGAGCGCCGCGCCGGGGCCATCATCAATGTGGCATCGGTGGCCGGCTTCATCGTCAGTCCCGGCGCGCTCAGCTACGGCTCGACCAAGAGCTGGATCAACACGTTCACGGAGGGCCTGTGGCTGGAACTGCGGGCCGCCGGCTCACCGGTGCGCGTGCAGGCGCTCTGCCCCGGCTTCACCTATTCGGAATTCCACGACGTGGCCGGCATGGACCGCACCAGGCTCGCGCCGCCGGCATGGTGGTGTTCCGCCGAAGCCGTGGTGGCCGACTCGCTGGCGGGGTTGGAGCGCGACCGCGTCTTCGTGATCCCGGGTTTCCGTTACCGCATGCTGGTCGCGGTGGTGACGCGCATGCCGCGCGGGCTGCGGCGTTGGCTGCTGGTGCGCGTTGCGCGGCGGAGCGGGCGGCTGCGGGCGAAATGAGGCTCGGTCGTCTGCGTGTTACGCTCGAATGTGGTGTTCCGTCGCATCATCTGGATCGTTCTCGATAGTGTAGGCGTCGGCGCCATGCCCGACGCCGCGTCCTTCGGCGACCCGCCGGGCGCCGACACCCTGGGCAACATCGCGCGGCTCCGCGGCTTGCATCTGCCGAACATGGCCGCGCTCGGCCTCGGCAATATCAAGCCGTTGACCGGCATCCCGGCCGCCGCGGCGCCCACCGGCGCTTATGGCCGCTGCACTCTGGCATCTCCCGGCAAAGACACCACCACCGGCCATTGGGAAATGGTGGGCATCCATCTCGAAAAGCCATTCCCGCTTTACCCCCACGGCTTTCCGCGGAAAATCATGGAGGAATTCGAGCGGCGCATCGGACGCCGTTCGCTCGGCAACAAGGCCGCATCCGGCACCGAAATCATCCAGGAGCTGGGCGCGGAGCACATGCTCACCGGTTCGCCCATTGTTTACACCTCCGCCGACAGCGTTTTCCAGGTGGCCGCGCACGAAGAGGTGATCCCGCTGTGGGAGCTCTACAAAATCTGCGAAACCGCCCGTGAGATTCTGCGCGGCCCGGCCGAGGTGGGCCGCGTGATCGCGCGCCCCTTCATCGGCACACCCGGCCACTTCACGCGCACCGCCAACCGTCACGATTACGCCGTGCCGCCGCCCCCGGGCATGTTGCTCGATCGACTCGACGAGCGCGGCGTCAACGTTCACAGTGTCGGCAAGATATTCGACGTGTTCCTGGGCCGCGGGATCCGCGAATCCTCCAAGACGAAGAACAACGCCGACGGCATGGCGAAAACTCTGGAAGCCATGGAGGCGTCCGCCGGCGGCCTGATCTTCGTCAACCTGGTCGATTTCGACCAGCAATACGGGCATCGCAACGACATCGAAGGCTACGGCGCGGCGCTCGAACAGTTCGACGCATGGCTGCCCCAATTCCAAGCCGCGCTCGGTCCCGACGACCTCGCTATCTTCACCGCCGACCACGGCTGCGACCCCACCGTTCCCGGCACCGACCATACGCGCGAATACGTGCCCCTGCTGGTCTCGGGGCCGAAAGTCCGCGCCGCCGCCGATCTGGGGCTGCGCGCGTCGCTTTCCGACATCGGCCAGACGGTGGCTGCCAACTTCGGCGCGTCGATCGCCAACGGCGCCAGTTTCTTACGGCAAATCTTATGAGAAAACCAATCATGGCGGGCAATTGGAAGATGTACAAGACGCCCGCCGAAACCACGCAATTCTTCGAGAAATTCCGGCCGCTGGTCGAAAAATCCGAGCATGCCGAAGTCGTGATCTGTCCTCCTTTCACGAATCTCGCCGCGGCTGCCGCCGCCGCCCAAGGGAGCCGCATTCACATTGGCTCGCAGAACATCGCCTGGGCCAGGGAAGGCGCCTTTACGGGCGAAATTTCCGGCGCCATGATCCGCGCGGCCGGCGCCAGCCACGCCATCATTGGCCACAGCGAACGCCGCCAGTATTTCGGCGAGACGGATGAGACCGTTCTGAAGCGCACCCAGGCTGCGCTCGAAGCCTCGCTCACCCCGATCGTCTGCGTCGGAGAGCGCCTGGAAGAACGCGAAGCCGGAAATACCGAGGCCGTCCTCATCCGCCAGTTTCAGAATGGCATCGCCCCGCTCACCGGGCAGCAATTCGCCAAGATCGTGATTGCCTACGAGCCGGTCTGGGCGATCGGCACGGGCAAGACGGCCACACCCGAAATCGCCGCCGACGCCCACCGCGCCATCCGCGCGCAAGTCCGCGAGAAGTTCGGCAAGGACGCCGCCGGCGCCGTCCGCATTCTCTACGGCGGCAGCGTCAAACCCGACAACGTAAAGACGCTCATGGCGCAGCCGGAGATCGACGGCAGCCTGGTGGGCGGCGCCAGCCTCGACGCGGTAAGTTTCGCGTCAATCGTGAACTTCTAAGCAAGCGCTTCGCCCTTGAAATTCCCGCGGGATTTGGAAGTCAGGAGTCAGAAGCGCAACGGCGACGGGGTTTTTACGTGTCAGACCGGGGAATTGTTGAAGCGGTTCTGTTTGGGAACGGCCGGCAAAGGAACTAACGCTCGCGCTGACTGGTTGCCGGACCGCGAGGAAACATTCGCGGGACGAGCACCGCTCCCTCACGCTCGCGGCTCGCATCGGGGCCACCAGCGTGAGCCATGGATTGCGCAAACGCGCCAAACCAGCCGGTCGGAGAACTAGCGCTGGGCCCAATATTGACGGCGGGCTTGCACCACCAGGCCCTTTTGCCTGGCCGTCAGTTGGATGGCCCGAAACCCGGATAGGGTGACCGGCTTATCCGACACGTAGCCCAGATTGTACTGGTTGCGCAGTTCCTCTTGCAAAATATCGAATATCTGATCTACGGTTTGCTTCTTCGAAACTTCGAAAAAACTACCGCCGCTATCGTCCGACATGCGCTCCAAGACGCGCTTGCCGTCGCCGCCGCCTCCGAAAATTCCATAGGCGCCAGGGTCGGAGTACAGAATGGAATAGATGAGTGTGCCGGCGCGCTGCGCAGCCTCCACCGCATCCTTCAGCGTGCCGTAGCTGCCGACGTCCACGCCATCGGAAAGCACGATCAGAGCTTTCCGGCCGCTCAGCTTTCTCATCACCTCGTCGGAAGCCTGGGCCACGGCATCGTAAAGCAGAGTGCCGCCGCCACCCTGCATGCGCAACTGGCGCATGGTCTCCGTGTCCACGTAGGCCATGGCATCGTCTAATTCGCGTACCGAGCCAGTGAGCGCCTGGCGCATTTGCACGGTGCTGTCGAACTGCATGATGAAAACGTGGTCCTGGTTTTCCCGGAACACGTGATCCAGGAAGCGCAGGCTGGCGCCACGCTCCGCGTCCAGCACGCGCCGCTGGCTGCCGCTGGTGTCCACCATCAGGCCGAGCGTCAGCGGCAAGTCGCTCTCGCGAGCGAAATAGCGGATGGTTTGCGGGCGGCCATCTTCAGACACCGAAAAATCGTCCTGGCTGAGATTGCCGACCAGCGATCCGGTTTTGTTGCGCACCGTCGCCAGAACATTTACGACTTTCACCTCAGTGGAAAAAACCGGCTGGTCCTGGCCACGGGCCAAGCGAACGCCGCACAGAACGGCAGCACCCTGGAGAATTTCGCGTCTGGTCAAATCATCCCGCCATGCGATTCTCTCAGTCTACCCCACGCGGATGTAGACGACCTTCCGGAATGGTAAGATGGCCTTTCGAAAGAGGTGAAGCGAGAATGCCGCCAGCGCGCCGCAATGTCATTTTTTGGATTTTCGGCGGCGGTTTCATCGGTTCGCTGATGTCGTTTCTGTATCCGGTCGTCCGGTTCCTGAATCCTCCGGCGGTTTCAGAGGCCTCGGTGAACGAGGTGGTCGGCGGCAAGGGGCAGGATCTCGCCCCCAATGCCGGCAAGATCGTCAAATTCGGCACCCAGCCCGTGCTGCTCATCCGGGTCTCGCAAACCGAATGGCGCGCCTTCTCCGCGGTTTGCACCCATCTGAGCTGCATCGTGCAATACGACGCGTCGCGCGGGCTGATCTGGTGCGCCTGTCACAATGGCCAATACGATCTGAGCGGCAAAGTGATTGCGGGTCCGCCGCCCGCCCCGTTAAAGGAATATGCGGTCCATTTGCGCGGGGAAGACGTGGTGATCTCCCGCAGTTGAGGCGAATCAGCGGCCATGCTCCCCATCCAGCCAAGCCCTCGCGGAAAAGCAATCACGGCATGGTTTCAAGACCGGCTGGCATGGGATTCCGTCCGCGAGTTCATCGCGCATAAAACCGTGCCGGTCCACTCGGGCACCATCTGGTACGCCTTTGGCGGTATCACACTGTTCCTGTTTGTGATCCAGGTGATCACCGGCATTCTGCTGCTGGTGTACTACCGGCCCACCCCGGCGGAGGCTTACGAGAGCGTCCAGTTCATCGTGACGCGCGTGGCGTTCGGCTGGCTGATCCGGTCGATCCACATCTGGTCGGCGAACCTGCTGATCCTGTCGGCCTTCGTCCACATGTTTAGCGTGGCGTTTCTGCACGCCTACCGGAAGCCGCGCGAGCTGGTATGGCTCAGCGGCATCGTGCTGCTGGCCCTGGCGCTGGGCTTCGGATTCAGCGGCTACCTCCTGCCCTGGAATACCATCTCGTTTTTTGCCACCAAAGTCGGAACCGATATGGCCACGTTTGTTCCGTGGATGGGCGCCACCATCGGCCGCTATTTGCGCGGAGGTGACGCTGTGGGCGGCGCCACGCTGACCCGGTTCTTCGGATTCCACGTGGCTGTGCTGCCCGCCCTCACTTCGCTGTTCCTGCTCTTCCACCTGGGGTTAGTCCAGAAGTTCGGCATCAGTACGCCTCCCTGGGTGGAAAAGCGGTCTCGTGGCGCCGGCCCGAAACCGCCGCAGATGCCGTTCTTCCCTGATTTTTTTCTGCATGAGCTCATGGTCTGGTATGGCGCTCTCGCACTCCTGGGAATATTAGCGGCTGTATTTCCATGGGAATTGGGCGAGAAGGCCGATGCATTTGCCTCCGCTCCCGCGGGGATCCGGCCGGAATGGTATTTTCTGGCGCCGTTCTACACCCTAAAGTTGATACCCGGCCACGTGGCGGGCATAGAAGGGGAAGTCGTCGGGCTGCTGGGATTCGGCCTGCTGGCATTTTGGTGGGCCGCACTCCCGTTTTGGGGAGCGCGCCCCGATGGGACTGTGCGATCCAAACTGGTGACCGGTGGCGCAGTAGCGTTCCTGGCCTATCTCTCGACATTTTCCCTGCTGGGGTATCTGCGATGAAGTACGCACTTCTCCTCCTCCTGCTGGCGGCCGCCTGGTTGCCGGGAAAGGACTCCTGTTTGGAGTGCCACTCCCAAATGACGGGCGATCTGCAGGCGCCGGTTGCCGCATTTCAAAGTAGCGTACACTTCCAGCATGGATTCACGTGCGCCGATTGCCACGGCGGCGACCCCAATTCGGACGATCCGGAGGCCTCCATGAGCAAGGCCCGCGGATTCGCCGGTGTGCCCCCACGGACGGCAGTCCCGAAACTCTGCGCCCGGTGCCACAGCGATCCGAACTTCATGCGGAAATATAACCCCTCGGAGCGAGTGGACCAGGATGCCGAATATGCGACCAGCGTCCACGGCCAGCACCTGGCCAAGGGCGACGCCGGGGTGGCCACCTGCATCGATTGCCACGGCGTCCATGACATTCGCGCCGCCCGCGACCCTTTGTCGCCGGTGTATCCGCTGACCCTCCCCAAGACCTGCGCGCAGTGCCATGCGAACGCGGCCCACATGGCCCCGTACAAAATCCCGACCGATCAGTACGCCAATTATCTGAAGAGCGTGCATTGGGAGGAGTTGTCCAAGCGCGGCGATCTCTCGGCGCCCAACTGCGCCACTTGTCACGGCAATCACGGCGCCAAACCGCCGGCGGTCTCTTCGGTGGCCGCGGTGTGCGGGACCTGTCACGTTTTTGAGGAGCAGCTCTTCGAGAAGAGCCCCCACCAGCCCGTGTTTGCGGCTATGTCCACGGGCGCCTGCGTGGTCTGCCATAGCAACCACGCCATCCTGAAGACCTCCGATCAGATGCTGGGAGGCAAGAACGCGGTGTGCGGCGAATGCCACGACGCCGACTCGACCGGCGGCAAAATTGCCGCCCAAGCGGCCGGTCTGATACAGGATCTGCAGAACAGGATCGTGGCCGCCGATGCGATTCTCGAGCAGGCCCGGAACTCCGGGGTGGAGGTTTCGGAGGCCATCCTGCGCCAAACGGATGCGCGCCAGAACCTGGTGAAAGCCCGCGCGAACGTGCACGCCTTTGCGATCGACGCGGTGAGCCAGCCGGTCGAGGCCGGCCTGGCCATCGCCGCCGAGGATTACCGGGCCGGAGAAGCCGCAATGAAAGAGAAGAATGTCCGGCGCATGGGCCTGGCCATTTCTTTGGCGGCCATTCTGGTCACCATGGCAGGCCTCTGGCTGATCATCCGGTGGCTGCATCGGGCCGGGACCTGAATGCGATTTGAGCCAGTCAAAACTCATCGCATCGGCGCACTCCGCGGGTTAGTGCGTCGCAATGCCCAGGTTGCTTTTGCCGCCAATGGGAAGAGACCTATGTCTGAAGAGAAGCGCGAACTTTTGGAGAAATTGAAATTCGAATTAGCCTTTGTCGAGGACGGCGGATACGGCCGGTCGGTTCGTACGCCCCATAAACCCACATCTCCTTTCCAAGACTCGCCGACCTGCCTGAATTTCGGCGATCCGACGCGTACTCATCCGTGCGACGAATGCATTCTCATGCAGTACGTCCCCGAGTCTCGCAAAGGGGAAGATGTCCCTTGTCACCATATTCCGCTCGATGGGGAGAGCAGAACGATCGTCACTCTGGATGCCACCGAAGCCGAAGAGGTCCTCAAGCGGTGGCTTCGCCACGAAATCGACAGGCTTGAAGGAGAACTGGCTGTTTAGAGCCGATCAGCCGGGCCGTCGAGTTCTACCGCCGGCGGGCTGGGCGGCGGCTCGCACCGCCAACCGCGGCGCTCGGTCGCGCAGCCGCCGGTAGCGGCGCCCGATGGGCTGAAATTGCCGGCGCGGCTTCAGTGCGCAATCAGATACAAAGCTCCGAAGTAAGCACCCGCCACCCCAAGAATCGAGAGGCTCAGAATCATGGCCACGCGCAAGGAACGTTGTGCCGCCACCTCCCCCCCTTCCTGCTGGTTGGGTCCGTTCTTACTCACCAAGACTCTCATCGCATTGACCTCCTATCGACTGCGGCAGGCCCGCCTCCCGCCATGTTATCTGCCTGCCAGTTGGTCTCCTCTGGCTTGCGCCTGCCGCTCCAGATCACCCGCCTTTAAGCGGAAAGCGGCTGCCCTGATCCGATACCACACCCGTGGGTCGGAGTTCTCATCCCCGAGTTGAAACATACGCTGGACGAACGGCCGGGCACTCTCCGGGTCGATGGAGTACTGCATCGCGTACTCAATCAGTTGGTCCAGCGTGCCAAGCTCCATCATCTTGGCCGTCACGATGGAGCGCGCCTGGCTCTCCGCGTGTTGTTCCTGCGACCCGGCACCGGCAGGGAACACTCCGACGGCCGCTCGCATCACCAGCAGCAGTTCCTTCCCGTTGGATGCCTTCTCAGCCATTCGCAGGATCACTTTCTGCTGCGCCGGGGACTGCGGAGCCGCCAAACTGGCAGCCACGTAAAGGTCCTTCAGGGCCTCGCCGACGAACTGCTCGCCTTCCGGCACCGGCACCGCGGCTTTCCTCGCAACAGCGTCGCAGGAAGCCAGGTTCCAGGCGACCAGCACAATCACCGGTACACCACGAAGACGCTTCCACATATTGGGAGCGTACATCTAAATTGGATTTCTGAACAGAGTTTTTTCACAATTTGACGCAGATTTCGACACGACATGAGATTTAGGGGCTTAATATTTGATTTTGCGGTCCTTAACCTTGCTAGCTTGTTGGGAAATGCCACCACTAGCGGGTGTGAGTTATTTGAGAGTTTAAGGTCTTGTGTTGAATTCCTCATCACTCGGTGAAGACAAAGAAGACAAAAGTGTTGGAAAAAACATTGACAGGCAGGGTGAGTCATGAAATAGTTAATCAGGTTAACCTTTGACCGGGGTAATTACGTTACCCGGAACCCGGGGTGGGCCGACACTACGGGATCTATGGGACCTGAGAGGAGCGAAAGCTCATGGCGCAGCCGGCCATTGCTGGGGAAGGTTCCTTTCTCGCCCACCAGGGAACCGTCTCCCCCTACGCCAGCTTCGAATGCAATCGCTCCACGGCAGGATGTCCACTAGCGCCAGCCATGGACCCCACTCCCGCGCCAGTCGTACATTACCTGCCGCCGGGTGATTGGGAACCGGCTCTCCTTAACCATCGCACGGGCCTGATATGACAGAAACGTCGGATCCCTCACTGCTAGCCGAAGTCCGCAGATACGGTGTCTTCAACGCACGCGGTTGCTTCAATTGCGGTAGCTGCACAATTGATTGCGACCTGGCGACCGATTCAGCTTCGTTTCCTCGTAGAACCATGCAATCCGTGGTGCTGGGATTGAAGGACTCCGTGCACCAGAGCTTCGATCCATGGCTCTGTCACGACTGCGGAGATTGTTCGGTCACTTGTCCGAGAGAAGCAAAACCCCGGGAGTCGATGAAGACGCTGCGGCGTTATCTGACGGCGCAATACGACTGGACCGGCTTGTCCCGAGTCATCTGCCGTTCACCGGGTTGGGAAATAGGGGCGCTCTCATTTGTAGCAGCCCTGGTGCTGGCACTCATCATTCTTTATCACCTATATGTCGAGCATCTGGAAATGTCCGTCTTTCGCTCCATGGCCATGGGGTTGGAGCACATGTTCGGCAGGATCACGTATTTTACGGTGGCCGTTTTCTTGTTATCGGCGTTTTTCATTGCTTCCCACGCGGCGCGCATGTTCTCAGTGACGATGCGTCGCGGCCCCAACGCCGCCATCCCCCTGAAATTCTATCTGGCCGAAGCCAAAACTATGTTTCTGCACATGGTCACACAGAAAAAGATCCTGGAGTGTCCCGCAACCGTCCACAGGCGGCGATGGATCATGCATTGGCTTCTCGCGTTTGGGTGCGTCCTCATGTTCGTAATCAAGTTTTTTTTCCTGAGATGGTTCCAGACCGACAAAATATACCCTGTCTATAACCCGCAAAGATGGCTCGGCTACATGGCGGCTGCTTTTCTGGTCTTAGGTTCGCTCAACATCCTGATCGAGCGGGCCAGGAAGCACGAACCGATCTACAGGCAGTCCGAGATGAGGGATGTGATGCTGCCGGTGCTCTTGCTTCTGACAGCGTTGAGCGGAATGGCGGTGCATGTTCTCAGGTACGTGGGACTGGGGTTGGGCGCTCATTATGCCTACGCCGTTCACCTCATGATCGCGGTTCCGATGCTCCTCGTAGAGGTGCCGTTCGGAAGTTCGTCGCACATGCTCTATCGTCCTTTGGCGCTCTATTTTACAGCGGTGAAGGAAAGGGCCTTAGAGGCTGAAATGACCCTGGAGGAAAAGACGGCATGAATGCCCAGGATCGGAACTCCGCTGTGGGCGCCGCGATGGTGGTGGGCGGTGGCATCGGGGGGATGCAGGCCGCGCTCGATCTGGCGGACGCAGGCATCAAGGTTTATCTCGTAGAGACCAAGTCCGCCATCGGCGGTGTGATGGCCCAGCTCGATAAGACCTTCCCGACCAACGACTGCGCCATGTGCACCATGGCGCCGCGACTGGTGGAGATCGGCAGACATCGCGATATCGAGATCCTCACCCTGAGCGACGTGGAACGGGTAGAAGGGCAGGCCGGGAACTTCGCGATCACGGTGAAGCGGCGTCCGCGGTTCGTGGACGAGAGCCGGTGCACCGGATGCGGGTTGTGCACCAATCCCTGCCCGGTGACGCTGCCCTCCGAGTTCGATCTCGGGCTGGGCGAGCGTAAGGCCATTTACCGGCCCTTCCCGCAAGCGGTTCCCAATGTCTTTGCGATTTCCCGGCGCGGCGCCTCTCCGTGCCAGGCAATGTGCCCCATCCACCAGAGCGCGCAGGGATACGTCGCGCTGGTGGCGCAAGGCCGTTTCGATGAGGCGCTCGATGTCATCCTCCGGGACAATCCCATCCCGTCCATCTGCGGCCGGATCTGTACGCATCCCTGCGGCACCGCCTGCACCCGCGGGACTGTGGACGACCGGATCAACATGCCGGCGCTGAAGCGCTTCGTGACCGACCGGCATCCCGATTACCAGCTCCCCAAGCCGAAAGCGCCGGAGCGGCCGGAGCAGATTGCGGTTGTCGGCTCCGGGCCCGCGGGCCTGGTTTGTGCCTACCACCTTCGCCAGAAGGGTTACCAACCAGTGGTCTTCGAGGCGTTGCCGGTGGCCGGCGGGATGCTGGCGGTGGGTATTCCCACGTTCCGGCTGCCCCGCCCGGTGCTGCATGCCGAGCTGGAACGGCTGACCGCCCTCGGCATCCAGATCCGCGTGGATACGCCTGTCGGACGGGCCATCCGCTTCGACGAGCTGCGGCGGCAATACGCGGCGGTGTTCGTGGCCATCGGCGCCCACCTGGAGCGCCGGCTTGCGGTGCCGGGCGAAGATCTGCCGGGCGTAATCGGCGGCTTGGAGTTTCTGCGGCGCGTGAACCTGGAAGGGCCGCAAGCGATCGGTCGCCGTGTGCTGGTGATTGGCGGCGGCAACTCCGCCCTGGACGCGGCGCGCACGGCACTCCGCTGCGGAGCCGCGCAAGTCACCCTGGTTTACCGGCGCACGCGGGCCGAAATGCCGGCCAATGCACGCGAGATCGAAGATGCCGAGCACGAGGGCGTGAATCTGGTAGTCCTGACCGCGCCGAGCTCGTTCCAGGCGGCGGCAGGCGGGCGCCTGGCGGCTCTGCGGTGTGTTCGCATGCGACTGGGCGCGCCGGACGCCAGCGGCCGGCCAGCCCCGCAGCCGATCCCCGGCTCGGAGTTTGTTCTCCCCTGCGATACGGTCATCGTTTCCATCGGGCAAACACCGGACGTGGCGGCGCTGGGGGAGCGGCTGGGACTCGATGCGACCAAATCGGGTACGCTATCCGCGGACCCCGTCACCCTGGAGACCGCTGTGCCGGGCGTGTTCGTCGGCGGCGATTGCGTGACCGGCCCGGACGTGGTGGTGACCGCCATGCTGGCCGGCAAGAAGGCGGCGATTTCGATCGACCGCTGGCTCAACGGGCAGGACCTGCGGGCGGGACGCGAGCTCGAGGGCCCATATCCTACCGAGTACGTGGTCGATACGGCCGGTTGGCAAACGCAGCGGCAGGTTCCAGTGCCGGCGCGCAAGCCCGCCTGGCGGGCCAGGTCCTTTGACGAGGTCGACATCGGTTACACCGAGGCACAGGCGGTGGCGGAAGCGGGTCGCTGCCTCAGTTGCGGCCTCTGCTCCGATTGCCACATGTGCGCCGAAGCTTGCGAAGCCGGCGCGATCAATTTTGGCATGCGGGAAGAGTATCGGGAGCTGAAGGTCGGCGCGGTGGTGCTTGCGCCGGGGTTTGAGCCCTTCGATCCGGCAGCGCTACCGCGCTATGGTTACGGCCGCTTCCCCAACGTCATCACGGCGCTGCAGTTCGAGCGGATCCTGTCGGCATCGGGACCTTATTCCGGCCACGTTCAGCGCCCCGGCGACCATCGGGAGCCGCAGCGGATTGCCTTTATCCAGTGCGTCGGTTCGCGGGATTGTGAGCGCGACTACTGCTCCAGCGTCTGCTGCATGTACGCCACCAAGGAAGCGCTGATGGCCAAGGAACATGTCGGCGACGGCGTGGAGTGCGACATCTTCTACATGGACTTGCGCGCATTCGGCAAGGGCTTTGAGGGGTACTACGAGCGGGCGAAGGGCCGGGGAGTCAATTATATAAGATCCAGGCCGGCGTCCGTAGAGGAGGTACCCGAAACCGGAAATCTCATTATCAAGTACCTCGCCGAAGGGGACCGGAAGACCGCCCGCGAATACGACCTTGTGGTCCTGTCGACTGGAATGCAGGCGCCTCGTGACGCCAAGCTCCTGGCCGGCATATTCGGCATGGAGCTGAACGAATTCAACTTCTGCCGAACCTCGGTTTTCGCGCCGGCGCAGGTGCGGGAGGGGGTCTATGTGGGCGGGCCTTTCACCGAGCCCAAGGACATCCCGGAAACCGTGATGCAGGCGTCCGCGGCCGCGGCCAAGGTGCTGGCGCTCCTGAGCGACGCCAAAGGCTCGCTGATCGCAGTCAAGGAATATCCTCCCGAAATCGACGTCAGCGGGCAGCCGCCCCGAATCGGCGTTTTTGTCTGCCACTGTGGAAGCAATATCGCCGGTGTGGTGGATGTGCCCGGCGTGGTGGAATATGCCCGGACGCTGGATAACGTGGTGTATGCGGAGAACAATCTGTACACCTGTTCGAACGACACCCAGGACCGGATCAAACAACAGATACGCGACCACGATCTGAATCGGGTGATCGTGGCGTCCTGCTCGCCGCGAACGCATGAGCCGCTGTTCCGGAACACCTGTCGCGAGGCCGCGCTCAATCCTTATCTGTTCGAGATGGCCAACATCCGCGACCAGTGCTCGTGGGTGCACATGCAGGAGCACGAGAAGGCCACCCGGAAGGCCAAGGACCTGGTCCGCATGGCGGCCGCCAAGGCCCGGCTGCTCGATCCTCTGCGGAAAGGGAGGCTGTCGATCAAGAAAGCGGCCCTGGTAATCGGCGGCGGGCTGGCCGGCATGGTAGCCGCCAGGGAGCTAGCCTCACAGGGCGTCCCGGTGTACCTGGTGGAAAGGGAAAAGGAGTTGGGGGGAAATCTGCGGCGCATCCGCTACCTGCTCAACGGCGAGAAGCCGCAGAAGGAGTTGCAGAACCTGATCGGCGAAGTGAGCGACGACGAGAATATTCACGTATTTACCGAGTCCAGGATCACGGCCATCGACGGGTCCATCGGCCATTTCAAAACCACCATATCCGACGGCCACGGCGTCGAGACGGTCGAGCATGGAGTAGTGATCGTCGCGACCGGCGCCAGCCAATACCAGCCCAAGGAATACGGGTACGGAAATGGCTGCCCGGAGGTCATCACCCAATTGGATCTGGAATCCCGCTTGAGCGACCGGGGTCAGAGCGGGATCTCGGGCACTGTCGTCATGATCCAGTGCGTGGGTTCCCGCGACAAGGAAAGGCCTTACTGCTCGCGCATGTGCTGCAGTGAGGCGGTCAAGAATGCCCTGAAGATCAAACAGCAGAATCCCAACGCGAATGTCTATGTCCTGTACCGGGACATACGCACCTACGGTTTCCGGGAAGCATATTATTCCAAAGCGCGGGAACAGGGAGTTGTGTTCCTGCGATACCAAGAAGACAGAAAGCCGGAGGTGGCGAAAAACGACGGGCGCCTGGACGTAACCGTCTACTCGCCGCATATGCAACGGGAAATCCGGATTGAGGCCGATCTGGTGGTGCTCTCGGCCGGCATTGTGCCGGACCACGGAAACCAGGAGACGGCGCAACTCCTGAAGATTCCGCGGAACCAGGACGGCTTCTTCCTGGAGGCCCACATGAAGCTCAGGCCCGTGGACTTCGCCACCGACGGCGTTTTCGTTTGCGGCCTGGCGCACGCCGCGAAGTCGATCGATGAGAGCATCATCCAGGCGCAGGCTGCGGCGGCCAGGGCAAGCGCCATTCTGAGCAAGGACTATGTGGAACTGGAGGGCACGATTTCGTTCGTCATGGACGAAAACTGCGACGGCTGCGCCTACTGCGTCGATCCCTGCCCTTACAAGGCCCTGACCCTGATCGAATACATGAGAGCCGGATCCCTCAAGAAGACCATAGAGGTGAACGAGAGCCTGTGCAAGGGCTGTGGCACGTGCCAGGCTACCTGCCCCAAGGGCGGCATTGTCGTGAGAGGCTTCAGGCCGGAGCAACTGGCGGCGCAAGTGGCCGCCGCGCTGGAGGTGGCATGAGCACGGGTCTGGCGGTAGAGCAGGAGTTCGAGCCGGTCATTCTGGCGCTGGCTTGCAACTGGTGTTCCTATGCGGGCGCGGACCTGGCCGGCATATCGCGCTGCCAGTACCCCACCAACGTGCGGATCATCAGGGTGATGTGTTCGGGAATGGTGCATCCGAACCTGGTGATCGAAGCTCTGACGAAAGGCGCGGACGGGCTCATCATGTGTGGCTGCCATCCCGGCGATTGCCACTACCAGGACGGAAATCTGAAAGCCGAAAGGCGGGCGGAGGCCATCACCCTCATGCTCCAGGATTTCGGAATCGAGGAGGAAAGATTCAAGCTGGCGTGGGTATCGGCGTCCGAGGGGCCGCAGTTCGCCAAGCTGATGACGGAGTTCACCGAGCAAATCAAGCGGCTGGGTCCCAGCCCGTACAAATCTTAGCGCAGGCCACCGGGGAGTTTCGATGACGAACTATCGGATTGTGAACGGCAGGAAGTTTATATGGGATGGGCAAGCGTGCGACTCGAGGGAGGCTGTCGAACAGGCGGTTGCGCGTTACCAGAGTGAGGGCTTCGAAACCGAGATGGCAGAAGAAGAGGGAAAATTCCTCGCCTATACCAGAAGAGAGGCGAAGAAAGTGGCTGTGGAACAGCCTGGCTGATTGAGGGTGCAGGCTAACTGCGCGCATTCATGATCCGTAACGATAAGCAAGCAGACTTCAGAAACTGACGTCGTAAGAAAGGAAATATAACATGGCGGCTCGGCTAGCCGAGGAGTGGTTCACAATCTGCGGCGGATGCGAGGTGACAATCCTCGACATCGGCGAACCATTGTTGGACTTGTTGGAGAAAGTGCAGATTGTTCACATGCCGGTGCTGATGGACCACAAGCTGTTTGGTCAGACCGGCGAGAAAACGGTAATGGAAATTCCGGAGGCGGAGGTCGGCCTGATCTCCGGCGGCATCCGCACCGAGGAGCACAAGCTGCTGGCGCAGGAGATGCGCCGGAAATGCAAAACGCTGATCGCGTTGGGGTCGTGCGCCTGTTATGGCGGCATCCCCGCGCTGGCCAACCTGTACACCACCGAGGAATTGCTGACCAAGGTGTACCGCGAGAGCGTCACCACCGACAAGAATGGATTTCCCCACGAGGATATCCCGGCCCTGACCGATCGCGTGTACGCCATCAGCGAAGTGGTGAAGGTGGATATGATCCTGCCCGGCTGCCCCACCACGCCGGAAATGGTCGCGGGCGCGCTCACCGCGCTGCTGGAAGGCCGCCCATTTACGCTGTCGACCAAGAGCGTATGCGACGAGTGCCCCACCATCCGCGAGAAGAAGGCCACTTCGACGCTGAGGCGGCGGCTGGAGCCGGTCGCCTTCACCCCTGGCGCTCCGCTGAACCAGATGCGCTGCTTGATGGAACAGGGATTTCTGTGTAACGGTCCGGCGACGCGCTCCGGCTGCGGCGGCAGCGAGGGCACGCCGCGCTGCATCCGCGCTTATATGCCGTGCGAAGGATGCTTTGGACCGATCTCGGAGAAGGCCAATCCCATGGTCGACATGATGGGCGCGCTTTCTACTATTGGTCTCGATCCGAAACAGATTCCGGACCGGGCCGCAACATTCAATCGATTTTCCGGTGCGGGCCGCCTGCGGCCGGCGCCCAAGAGGTGAGCCATGGGAAAGACTATAGTAATTCAGCCTGTGACGCGAATTGAGGGCCACGCCAAGATCACCATCCAACTGGATGATACCGGCAACGTAAACCTGGCCCGGGTGAATGTCATCGAGTTGCGCGGGTTCGAGCGCTTCTGCATGGGGCGGCCTGTGGAAGACATGCCGCGCATTACCCCGCGCATTTGCGGCGTCTGCCCGTGGTCGCACCACCTGGCGGCAGCCAAGGCTTGCGACGCCGTGTTCGGGGTTACTCCGCCGCCGGCGGGGGCCAAGCTGCGCGAGCTGTGCAACAGCATCGCGTACATGGAAGAACACATCCTGCACTTTTATTTCCTGGCGGGCGCCGACTTCCTGCTGGGTCCGGATGCCGATTATTCGGTGCGCAACGTGATCGGTGTCTTGGGGGCCGCGCCCGAGGTGGCCCGGCGCGTGGTCCGCGTGCGGCACATGTGCGCCAAGATGCTGGAGATTATCGCGGGCAAGGCCATCCACCCGCAGGCCGCGGTTCCCGGCGGCTTCAGCAAGCCGCTGGCCAAGGACGAACGCGACCAGTTGCGCAAGATGGCCGACGAGGCGCTGGAGCTGGCCAAGTTCTCCATCGCCTTTGCCAAAGAGAGCGTGTTCCCCAAGTACCTCGACGTGGTGAAGTCGCTGGGCGTGATCACCAGCGGGTTCATCGGAACCGTCAAAGACAACGGCGCCCTCAATCTCTATGACGGCAAGCTGCGCCTGATGGCCAGCGACGGCTCCTTCGATGATTTCCCTTATGACCGCTACACCGAGTTCATCGGGGAACACATCGAGCCGTGGAGCTACTTGAAGTTCCCCTATGCCAAAAAGCGCGGCGGCTTCTCGCTGGAAGATGACGCACCGGGGCTGTACCGCGCCAACACGCTGGCTCGCATCAACGTTTGCGATTTCATCGACACCCCGCTGGCGCAAGCCGAGCTCGAGGAATTCCGGCGCAACTTCGGCCGCCCGGCGCAGCTCACCCTGCTGTACCACTGGGCCCGCCTGATCGAGCTGCTCTATAACGCCGAGAACGCCATCCGCCTGCTGGACGATCCGGACATTACCAGCCTGGAGACCCGCGTGAAAGTGACCCCGCGCGCGGCGAGGGGAGTCGGCTGCACGGAAGCGCCGCGCGGCACGCTGATTCACGATTACGAAACCGACGCCGACGGCATGCTCACCAACATGAACCTGATCGTCGGGACCACCCACAACAACGCCCCCATCAACCTGTCGGTGACGCAGGCCGCCAAAAGCCTGATCCACGATGGGAAGTACGATCAGGGCGTGTTGAACACGGTCGAGATGGCCATCCGCGCCTACGACCCGTGCCTGTCCTGCGCCACGCACCGGCTGGACGGAAAGATGTCCGTGAAGCTGGACATCTTCGATGCCCAGGGCAGCCTGCTCGATTCGCTCGCAAACTAGCGCCACGCCGCGCCGGAGGCCGTCATGCCAACGATTGAAGAAGACGCTGTTCCCGACTTTTGCTCGAAGCCGGTGCTGATCCTCGGCATCGGCAACGTTTTCTTCGGCGATGACGGCTTCGGGTGCGCGCTGGTCGAATACCTGGAAACGCACTTCGACGTGCCCGGCGGCGTTTGCCTCCAGGACGCCGGAACGGGCGTGCGCAAACTGCTGTTCACGCTTTGCCTCAGCCAGGTGCGCCCGCGCCGGCTGCTGATTGTAGACGCGGTGGATTTCGGGCGGGAGCCGGGTGAGTGGTTCGAAATCGACCCGGCCGAAATCCCTGTGGTCAAACTGGACGATTTTTCCATGCACCAGTTGCCCACATCCAACATGCTGCGCGAGCTGCAACAACAGACCGGCGTCGAAGTACGAGTGCTGGCCTGCCAGACGGGCCCCTTGCCCGCGGAAGTCTGTCCCGGGTTGTCCGAGCCGGTGCGGCGCGCCGTGCCGGAGGCCGCCCGATGGGTCGCGCGCGAATATTTCGACGCGAGCCGCGACCGTAAGGGAGCGGAGGGCCGGAATACGTTAGTGAACTTCTGAAGTGACGTACTAAGGAAAATATTTCCAGATATAAGGATCTGTATGACGCGCGACCGCAGCCTGAGAGAGATCGACGATTTCCTGGGAAGCGCGCATGTTTTCGCGTCCGCCGTCGCCGACATTATCGAGCAGCGGCTGCTGGAGAAAGCGGCGGACGGGCAGGTCACGGCTTCGCAAATGAGGCTGCTGAAGCTGGTGGCCATGACGGATTCCTACACGCTCGGCGATGTGGCTTCGTTTCTCCGGGTCAGCAATGCGGCCGCCAGTAAGGCGGTCGACCGCCTGGTGCGGCGCGACCTGCTGCGGCGCACCGAGGACCAGAAGGACCGGCGCGTCATGCACCTCCGCCTCACCCAGGCCGGCCGGCGGCTGCTCACGGCGTATGAGAGCGCCCGCCAAAGCAAGCTCCAAAGTATATTCGTCCAGTTCCCGCCGGAAGAGCTGCGGCGCACTTCCGAACTGCTGGACCGGCTTTCGGCGGACATCGTGGACCACACCTCGAATCCGGAGGAGCTGTGCCTCAAGTGCGGAATCTATTTCCGCGAATGCTGCCTGGTGCGCCAGCTCGTCCCGCGCAATTGTTTTTACCAACTGGCGCAAAAGGCGTCCCGGCAGCCGACCCAACCGGGGCCCTAACGGGAAGGAACGATTATGTGTCTGGCAGTGCCGGGTAAGATCATCGAGGCGGAAGAGCGCGACGGCAGCCGCGTCGCCAAAGTGAAGTTTGGCGGCATTGCCCGCCAGGTTTTCTTGAATTTCGTTCCCGAAGCTCAGGTGGGCGATTACGTCATGGTGCACGTCGGCTTTGCCATCAGCCGTGTGGACGCGGAAGAGGCCGCGCGCACGTACCGGCTGCTGGAAGAGATGGGGCTGCTCGAAGAAGAACTCGGCGGGGCAAATCAACCGGAGCCGCGAATGCCATGAAATCCATCGGCGAGTGCCGGGACGAAGACATTGTGCAATCCCATTTGCCTTGACATGATAGGCGATGGCACTTGATGACGGCTTCCGCTTCGGGTACACTCCACTACTGGAAGGTTGGTAAGAATATCTTTTGGAGGAGAGGTCTATGGGGACGCGATTGCTACTGTTGTTGGCTTGCGTGACGGCGCTTTGTTTTAGCCAGGCGACGCTCACCAACGATTCGATCATCAAAATGGTGAAGGCCGGATTGAGCGAGGACATTGTTTTGAGTTCGGTCCACTCTCAACCGGGAAAGTATTCGACGGGGGCGGACGATCTGATTGCGTTGAAGAGCGCCGGGGTGAGCGATAAGATCATCGCCGCGATGATGAATGGCGGAGGAGCGGCGGCTCCGGTGGCTGTGGCCGCACCAGCGCCGGCCGCGGCTGGCGGCTCGATTGTCGCGGAAATCGGGGTCTACTACAAGAAGAACGACCAGTGGGCGGACCTGAATGCAGAAGTGGTTAACTTCATGACCGGGGGTGTTTTGAAATCGATTGGGACCGCCGGCATTGTGAAGAAAGACATCAACGGCCATGTCAACGGCGCCAAGAGTCCCAATCGGATTGCTTCTCCGGTTGATCTGCTGGTATACACGGCCGACGGCGTCAGCATCACGGAATACCAGTTGCTGCGGTTGCACGATTCCAAAGATTACCGGGAATTTCGAACGATGACCGGTGGCGTGGTGCATCAGTCTGGCGGCGCCACTCGCGACCTAGTTCCGTTCGAGAGCAAGAAACTGGCACCGCGAACGTACGAAATCATACTGCCCAGCCTGGGCGCTGGCGAATACGGCCTGCTGCCTCCCGCCTCCGGCGATGCCACCGGCAGCACGGGACGAGTGGGCAAGATTTATTCCTTCAGCATCCTGGAATAGCCGGCCAGGCGGCGGCCCGTGGAGGACCGCCGCAGCCGGGTACAGGGGCAAACTCCAACGGGCGGCTTAGTGCACGTTGGAGTTGATGATGTTGCCGATTTTGGTGAACACGTTGCTCACCGTGCCGCTCAGAGCCGGCATGGCCGCCACCGCCGCCACCGCTACCATGCCCGCGGCCAGGGCGTATTCCACCAGGTCCTGCCCTTTCGTGTCTTTCCAGATCTGCAGTTTCAGTACGCGATTTCGAAGCCAGTTCATTGTTTCTATCCTTTCCTGAAGCGCCGGCCCTGGGGCCGGTGCATGTTGTTTTCCCGTCTGCCTGTCAATTCACGGCGCTCGCCACGATCGAGCCGATCCTGGTGAACACGTTGCTGACTACGGTTGTGAGAGAGGGCATGGCTGCCACCGCCGCCACCGCCACCATACCCGCGGCCAGGGCGTATTCCACCAGATCCTGCCCGCTGGTATCGTTCCAAAACTTACGAATGCAGAGTCTCATCGTCAATTCCCGCTTTCACCTGAATATCTGCGTAAGTCGAAGTTACCAGCCTCCGCGCTGGAATGACATCCGTGAGCCTGCTTAGTTATCAAACTGATTACTCCGAATTTACTCAACTCCGGTGCTGGAGCAGGCCGAACAAAGAGGTGCGCTTCTTGGCCGGCTGCCGGCTTCCGGCCAGGCGCTCCGCCAGCGCGTGCACGCCGCGCGCAAAACGGGACGCCGCCCCGAGCGGGCGGCCTTCCAGCACGGCCTGCTGGATCAGGTCGTACTCATTGGCGAGCAGGGCGTAAGGCGCCAGCTTCAAAGCCGTCTCGACTTCGTCGCGCTTCAGGCCGGCCGACGGCGTGTAACGGTTCATGATGAGCAGCAGCCGGCGCCGCTCGATCGAGTGGTGCTCCAGACGCTCGATCGAGCGCCTGGTCGAGTGCAGCGCCACCAGCTCGTTGGTCGAGACCAGCAGAATCTGGTCGGAAAGCTGTGCGAATTCGATGGCGGCCGGTTGCGCCCCGGCGGTGTCGATCACGATGGCCTGATAGTGGCTGCGCCAGAAGGCCGTCAGTTGATGGGCGGCGGCACGGTCGATTTCGACCGGCGCCGAGGGGTTCTCCGGCGCCAGCAGCACGTCGATGCCGTTCGTCGAGACCGCCAGGCGCCCCCACAGGTCTTGATCCATACGGTCGCGGTCGCGCACGGCGTCGCCCAAATGGAAATCCGGCTTCAGTTTCAGAAGAAACGCGATCGCGCCCCCCGGGACATCGGTATCCACCAGCAGCACGCGCGCGGCCCCGGCGCGGTGCAGTTCGACGGCCAGGTGCACGGCCAAGGTCGAAGCGCCGCAGCCGGGCTTGCCCGGAATCACGCAATACACCTCGCAAGGCTTGGGCGGCTCGGCCGGCGCGCTCAACAGCCGCAGCCGGTCGAGCACGCTGGCGAGCGGCCCCGAGTCTGGTTCGGCCAGGAATTCGCAGGCGCCGCGGCGCAGACAGCGGAGGATCAGGTCGGCATCGTTGCGCGTGTTGAGCGCCACCACCGGCGCCGAGGCGGAGGCCTCGCCAATCAGCAGCAGAGCGAACTCGGCGTGAGCCGCCACATCGATGAGGCACACATTCGCTTCGCGCTCCGCCATGGCGGTCGCCAGCGCGCCGATGCGCGGGTACTGGCCCAGATGCGTGACGCCGTTGATTCCCAATTCCGCGCAGGCCGCGCGGAGGCGGCGAGCCAGCTCCGCGTCCGGGCAAACGATCAGCGGCTTCCAGGGGCCGAACACCGCGGGTTTGGCGGTCTGTTCCAAGGGATCGAGAAGCCTCTCTGATTTCATCGGCCAGGGGCGGGAAAAGCTTAGTGACGGCAACCAGGAAAGCGGAGATTCACCGCAGAGACGCGGAGACGCGGAGAAGAGACAAGAAATGAGAGTTCATAGCAGACCTCGCAATCTGACAACAAAGAAGCGAATGAGCGCGGGCAGGCTTTCTCTATCTTTCTCCGTGTCTCCGCGTCTCTGCGGTGAATCCTTGGAACCGAAAACGCCGGGCGTCACACGGCGGCCAGGGCCACCAGGTTCCAGGCCACGCAGCAGGTGAAGAGCACATTGACGCGGGCCAGCAGTCGCGTGCGGCCGCTGCACGCGGCGTACAGGGCCAGACTCAAGGCCGCCGCCTTGGGCAGCGCCAGCGCGATGAGCGGCTGCCGAGCCACCGCGATCACCGCGCCCATCAGGGGATTGGCCTCCCGAACACCGTGACGAAGGAACAGGAGCGTCGTCAGCACGTCGCAGACCTGAAGCGCGGCGAACAAGAGAAAACTCCTGGATTGCCTCATGCAGAGACCTTAATTCAAGGCGCGGCGGCGCGCCAATAGTACCAGTTCCGGTACCCGGCTTTCATACAATCGGGATCGCGGCCGATCTGAATAAACAAGCCCATGGCCACCGCCGCATCACTGCCGGTCCCGCGTGTCGCGCGGTTCTCGATGCGGCTGGCCCCCACCCTGCCGGACTTGTTCTTCCCGATCCTGCTGGCCGCCTGGTTCGGCCAGCCGGCGGTGTGGCAAGGCCTGCTCGGCGACGGCGACACCGGGTGGCACATCCGCGCCGGGGAGATCCTGCTGGCTACCGGCCGTGTGCCGGCGCACGACCCGTTCTCGTTTTGGCGCGCGGGCGAGCGGTGGTACGCGTGGGAATGGCTTTCCGACGCCATCTTCGCGGAGCTGCATCGCTGGCGGGGCCTGGAAGCGGTGGCGGCGCTGGCGGCCGCGGTAGTGTGCCTGTGGGCGGCGGTGCTGTTCGCGTGGCTGCTCGGCCGCGGCGCGGGAGCCTGGATTTCGCTCGCCGTGACGCTCGCGGCGGTGAGCGCCTCGAGCATCCACTTTCTGGCGCGGCCGCACATTTTTTCGCTGCTGCTGCTGGCGCCCGCCTTGTGGACGATTGACCGCGACCGGCGCGCGCCGGATGGCCGCCTCTGGTGGCTGGTGCCGCTGGCGGCTTTGTGGGCCAACCTGCACGCGGGGTTTGCCGGCTGGCTCGCCATCCTCGCATGGCTGACGGCGGCCAGCGCGCTCGAGCGCCATGCCGCGGCGGCGCGGCGCTATGGACTGCTGGCCGCGCTCTCCGCCCTGGCTACGTTGGCCAACCCGTATGGCTGGCAACTGCACCGGCACATTCTGGGCTATTTGAACTCGCCCTGGATTCTGGATCACGTGGAGGAGTTTCAATCGCCGCGCATCCGCTCGGAGAGCATGCTGGTCTTCGCCGCGCTGCTGCTCGGGGCGGTGGCGCTGGGGGCGCGGTGGTGGCGCCGCACCCGCTGGTTCGAAAGCGGCCTGGTCATGATGTGGGGCTTCGCAGCGCTGCGGTCGGCGCGTCACATTCCCTGGTTCACGGTGGTGGCGGCGCCGGTGATCGCTTCGGCCTGCGCGGACTGGTGGCGGGAACGGGCCGAGCGGGCGCCCCGGCGGCGAGCCGCGCGGATTCTGTGGGAAGTTTCGCAGGACCTGGGCCGGCGCGCGCGTTTCACCGCGTGGCTGCCGGTGCTGGGCGCGCTGGCGCTGGTGGCCGTGCTGCCGCGAAGCGGGCTGGCCGATTTCCCCGCCGTACGATTTCCGGTGGAGGCGGTGGCCCGCAACGTGGACCGGCTGACCGGCGGGGACCCGTCCCATGTGCCGCCGCCCCGCGTGCTGGCGCCGGACCAGTGGGCCGATTACCTGATCTATCACTTATACCCGCGGGCGCGCGTGTTCTTCGACGGCCGTAGCGATTTCTACGGCCCGGCCGCGGGGGAGGATTACCGGACGCTGCTGGGGGCCGGCCCCGCGTGGCCGCAGGTGATGGCGCGATACGGCTTCTCGGTGGCGCTGCTGCCCCTCGACTGGCCGCTGGGGCGCCTGCTCGAACGTGAACCGGGGTGGCGCGTGGCGTATCGCGATGGGCTGGCGGTGCTGCTCGAAAGGACGAAACCATGAACGCGCTGGCCTGGATGGCGGTGGCGCTAGGCTGTGCGGCCACGTTCGACGATCTGCGGCGGCGGCAAGTAGCCAACGGGATCAACCTGGCGGGAGTGGCCGCCGGACTCGGGTGGCACGCCGGGACGAGCGGCGCGACCGGCCTCGAGCGGTCGGCGGGCGGCGCCGCGGTGGGGTTTCTGGTGTTCCTGGTTTTTTATGTCGCGGGGGCGATGGGCGCGGGCGACATCAAGCTGATGGCCGCTTTCGGCGCCCTGCTGGGGCCTTCCGGCATTCTGCTGGCGGCCCTGTTCGCGGCGCCCGCCGGCGGATTGATGGCGGCCGCATGGCTCGCGTGGAAACGCGGCGCGCGCGACATCCCCTATGCAATCCCCTATGCGCCGGCCATTACGCTGGGCGCCTGGCTGGCGCTGGTGGGGCGAGGGTAAGCCAATGCACATGGATCGCAGATTCGGAATGATCGTGGCGTTCAGCCTGGTTTGGGGGCTGGTGGTGTCGCTGTTCTTTTACCGGATCGCGGCGCAGGGGCGCAACTCCGAGCCGGAGAAAACGCTGGTGGTGGCGGCGCAGCCGTTGCCGCCGGGCGCCTCCATCGCAGCCGCAGCGGTGAAGACCGTGCGCGTGCCGGAGAAGCTGTTCCCGCACGGCGGTTTCTCCAAGGTGGAGGAAGTGGTGGGCCGGCCGGTGGTGAGCTCCATCCAGCCGGACGAGCCGGTGGTGGAGGCGCGGATTGCGCCGCGCGGCAGCGGCTTCGGCGTCGCCCCCATGATTCCCCCGGGCATGCGCGCTCTGGCGGTGCGCGTCAACGACGTGGCCGGGGTGGCGGGCTTTGTGCTGCCCGGCGCGCGCGTGGACGTGCTGGTGACGGGCCGGCCGCCGGGCGCCGACGATACCGTCACCACGCCGGTGCTCGAAGACGTCGCGGTGCTCTCGGCGGGCCAAACGGTGGAAGCCGACTCGCACAGCCAGTCGATGAGCGTCGCGGTGGTGACCCTGCTGGTGACGCCGGCCCAGGCGGTGAGCCTGACACTGGCGGCGAGCGAGGGAAAAATTCAACTGGTGCTGCGCAACTCGGGCGACCGGCAGACGGCTCCCCCGCGCGGCCGCGAACTGCGCGAACTCTACGCGCCAGGGGAAGTGCGGCCGGCGGCGGCGGCGCCGCCGGCGCCGCCGCGCCGGCAGACCGCTCCGGCGCCCATCGCTGTCCCGGCTATCCCGGCCGCAGCGCCAGCCGCGGCGGCGGTGGAGACCATGATCCTGCTTCACGGAGCGCACAAAACCGTGGAAACCTTTCCGGTCAAGGGGACGCGCCGATGACCGCCGAACGCCCGCCGGCGGAGCTCAGTTGGGAGCAGCGCCTGCTGCGCCATGCGGCGCGCCGCGGCGAGCTGCGGCCGGAGTACCAGGAACTGAAATTCACCCTGCACCGCAAGCTGCTCGACCAGATCAACCTGGACGCGCTGCCGGGAATTGAGAACGACCGCATCCGCGCGGAGGTGAGGCAGGCGGCCCTAACCATCGTGGAGCACGAGCCCACGCCGCTGACCGCCGGCGAAAAGGAACAGCTCGCCGAAGAAGTGCTCGACGAAGTCTTCGGCCTGGGCCCGCTCGAACCGCTGCTCGAGGACGCGACCATTTCCGACATCCTGGTGAACGGGCACGGGCAGGTGTACGTGGAGCGGCGCGGGCTGCTCGAAGAGACCAGCGTGCGCTTCCACGACGATCAGCACCTGCTCCGCATCATCGACAAGATCGTGTCGCAGGTGGGACGGCGCGTCGACGAATCGAACCCCATGGTGGACGCGCGGTTGAGCGACGGCTCGCGCGTCAACGCCATCATCCCGCCGCTGGCGGTGGACGGGCCGCTGCTTTCCATCCGGCGCTTCTCGACCGACAAGCTGATGCCCAAGGACCTGGTGGCCAAGCTCTCGCTCACCCCGGGCATGATGCAACTGCTCGAAGCCGCGGTGAGGGCGCGCCTGAACGTGATCGTCTCGGGGGGCACGGGCGCGGGCAAGACCACGCTGCTCAACGCGCTCTCGGCCTACATCTCGCCGCAAGAAAGGATCGTGACCATCGAGGACGCCGCCGAACTGCAACTCAAGCAGCCGCACCTGGCGCGCCTGGAGACGCGGCCGGCCAACGTCGAGGGCCACGGGTTGGTGCGGCAGCGGCAGTTGCTGGTGAACGCGCTGCGCATGCGGCCGGACCGCATCATCGTGGGCGAAGTGCGCGGGGAAGAGGCGCTCGACATGTTGCAGGCCATGAACACGGGCCACGACGGCTCGCTCACGACGGTGCACGCCAACAGCCCGCGCGACGCCATTTCGCGGCTGGAGGTGATGGTTTCCCTCGCCAACGCCAACATGCACCTGCTGGCCATCCGGCAGCAGGTGGCTTCGGCGGTGCATATTCTGGTGCAGGTTTCGCGATTGAGCGACGGGACGCGGCGCGTGATGAACATCACGGAAGTGACCGGCATCGAAACCGATGTGGTGACCTTGCAGGATATCTTCGCGTTCGAGAAGCGCGGCCTGGGGCCGGACGGAAAAGTAGTGGGCCGCTTTGCGGCTACCGGGATTCTGCCCAAATTCAATGAAAAGCTGGTGGCCGCCGGGATCCGCCTTCCGGTGGAGTTGTTCGACGAGGTGGTGCCGGTGGGGTGCGAGTCATGATCCCGGTCTTTCTGCTCACCGCGCTCACCAGCATGGCGACCATGGCGCTGGTGATCGACTGGCAGGCGCGCCGGGAGCACGCCCTGGCGCTGCGCCGTCTGGCGGGCAAGGCGGCGGTTAAGGCCGGCGGGCGGCGCGGGACGGCCGGGCCGCTGCTGATGCAGGTGGCGGGCGAAGTCAAGGGCCGCCTGGCAACACGGGCGCTCGAGCGGCTGAGGCTGAAGGAAGCCGTGGAGCGCATGCTCGAGACGGCCGATTTGAAGTGGGGCGCGGCCGGGTTGCTGCACCGCTCGGCGGGAGCCTGCCTGGGAGCGTCGCTCGCCATCATGGCGCTGACGCGCAACTCGCTGCCTCTGGCGACGGCCGCGGCGGGCCTGCTGGCGGCCATGGTTCCGGTGAAGCTGGCGCAGCGCAAAGCGCGCGGGCGGGTGCGGAAGTTCGAGGAACAGTTTCCGGATTGCCTGGAGTTCATCGCGCGCTCCATGCGGGCCGGGCATGCTTTTTCGGTATCGCTCGAAATCGTGCACAAAGAGTTCGGCGAGCCGCTGGCGGGCGAGTTCCGCCGCACTTTCGAGGAGCAGAACCTGGGGCAGCCGCTGGACATCGTGCTGAAGAAACTGGGGCGCCGCATTCCCTCGCTGGACGTGCAGTTTTTCGTGTCGGCGGTGCTGTTGCAGAAGAGAACCGGGGGCAACCTGGCGGAGCTGCTGGACAAGCTGGCGCACATCATTCGCGAGCGCTTCAAGCTGCGGGCGCGCATCCGCGCCGTCAGCGCGCAGGGGCTGATGTCGGGCCGCATTCTGGCGGCGATTCCGGCGGCGGTGGGCGCCTTGATGTTCGTGGTGAACCCGCAGTATGCGCGATTCTTCGTGGACGACCCGGCGGGTCACGAGCTCTTGGCGGGCGCGCTCGCGCTGCAATTGGTAGGGTACCTGATCATCAAGAAAATCGTGACGATTGAGGTGTGAGGCGGCGAGGTGTGACGTGCTGGTACTCGAGGCGATAGGGGCGGGGTTGGCGGCGGCCGCCGGCACGGCATGGGTGGCGCTGCGCATCGGACCGGGGCGGATCCGCGCGGTAGACCGTTTGCGGCAAAGCCCGCCGGTGGTTTCGGGCTTTCTGCCTTCGCCCGGGCTGGTGTGGCGGGAACTGGTGGCTTGGGCGGGCGCGATGGTGCCTGCGGCGCCGCGCAACCTGCCGCTGTTGAAGCGGCGGCTGGTGCGCGCCGGCTTCCGCAATCCCCAGGCGGCGCGGCTCTTCCACGGGGCGCGCGCCTGCACGACGGTGGCGTGCGGGGTGGCCGGCTTGGTGATCGGTCTGCATGTCTACGCCACCGCGGACCGGCTGCTGCTGGCGACGGTCTGCGGGGCGCTCATCGGGTACATGGCGCCCATGCAGTATTTGGTGTGGCGCATCCGGAGCCGCAAGCGGGCGGTCGAGAAGGGGTTGCCCGACGTACTGGATCTGATGGTGGTCTGCGTGGAATCCGGGCTGGGGCTCGACCAGACGGTGATCCAGGTGGCCAAGGAGTTGCAGGCGGCGCGCCCGGAAATCTGCGAAGAGTTCACGGTGATGAACCTGGAACTGCGGGCCGGCAAGCCCCGCCTGGAAGCGCTGCATAACCTGGCCGAGCGGACCGGCGTGGACGACGTCAAGAAGCTGGTGGCGGTGTTGATTCAGACCGACCGGTTCGGGACCAGCATCGCGCAGAGCCTGCGGGGCCACGCCGACTATCTGCGGGTGATGGCGCGGCAGCGGGCCGAGGAGAAAGCCGCCAAGCTGGCGGTGAAGCTGGTTTTTCCGATTTTCTTCTGTGTGCTGCCGTCGCTGTTCGTGGTGACGATCGGGCCGGTGATCACGCGGCTGGTTCGGGATCTGTTCCCCATGATTGAAAACATGTAATTCGCCGATAAGAGAAAACAAGAAAGGAGCTCCACAATGGACGCAACTACGTTACGGCTGGTGTGCGCGGCAGTCGCGGTGGTCTTCGGGGTGCTGATCTTCCTGAGACGCCGCAGCAGCAAGACGGAATAACGGTGGAACCGACGATCGGTTTTTGGCGAGCGTATGGTAGTACGCCCCTACGCAGCGCGTGCGGCCGGGCTCGGGCTGAGCGGGCGCGACGGTAGCGCCAACGATCGGGACGACATCGGGAGTGGGCATGCCTTAAACCCTTTGGTTGACGATGGCGGTGTATTGTCTGGCCGACTCGGTGATGGCGGCGAAATTGCCGGAATCGAGCGCCGCCTTGGAGATCAATTCGCCGCCGATGCCGAGGGCGGAAGCGCCGGCCCGCAGAAAAGCCGCGGCGGTTTCCAGGTTGACGCCGCCGGTCGGGATCATGGGGATTTGCGGCAGCGCGGCTTTGAGCGATTTGATGTAGGCCGGGCCGCCGACGTTGCCGCACGGGAAGATCTTGACGAAATCGGCGCCGGCTTTCCAGGCGGTAATCACCTCGGTGGGAGTCAGCGAGCCCGGCATGATGAGGACGTTCAGGCGGCGCGCCAGGGCGACGGTTTCGGCGTCGAAACCGGGGCTGACCAGAAACTGCGCGCCGGCATCGAGGCACTTCTGCGCCGTGGCGGCGTCCAGCACGGTGCCGGCGCCGATCAGGACGTCGGAGCCCATCAGGCGGCTCAACCCGGCGATTACTTCGATGGCGCCGGGAACCGTCATGGTGACTTCCACGATGGGAATGCCGCCGGCGCGGACGGCATCGGCCGCGCCCAGGGCCTGTTCCGGCGACGAGGCCCGCACGACGGGGACAATTTTCACTTCAAGAATGCGTTGTTTAACTTGTTCTTTGGTCATAGGGGAATTTGGGGATGAGAGATCGAGATTTCACCGCAGAGACGCGGAGACGCTGAGAAAACCAAAGACAAGAATAGCTGATCTGTTCTCAGTTCTTGCTTTTCTCCGCGTCTCAGCGCCTCCGCGGTGAAGTCTTTTTTCCGGTCGTCCTTCATCGACTTGTCAGCGCGCGATGCGCGCGGACTTCCCTTGCATCAGGTGAAGAACTTCGGGCAGCGTGGCCATGGTGGTATCGCCCGGAGTGGTCATGGCCAGCGCGCCGTGAGCGGCGCCGCATTCGACGGCCCACTGCGCCGGCTGGCCGGTGAGAAAACCGTAGATCAGCCCCGAGGCGAAACCGTCGCCACCGCCCACGCGGTCGTAGATTTCCAGATCCTTGCGGTTCTGCGCTTCGTAAAAGGCGCCGTCCGCGTAACCGAGCGCGCCCCAATCGTTGCGGCTGGCGGTGGTGGCCTTGCGCAGGGTGGTGGCCACCACGCTGAAGGGAAACTCGCGGACCACCGTCTCGATCATTCTTTGGAAGCCGGCGGTTTCGATGTGGGTGAGATTCTCGTCCATACCCGGCACTTCGAAACCCAGGGCGGCGGAGAAATCCTCTTCGTTGCCGATCATGACGTCGACAAACGGCGCCAGCCGGCGATTGACCTCCTGCGCCTTTTTCTTCCCGCCGACGGCCGTCCACAAAGAGGCGCGGTAGTTCAGATCGTAGGAGACGACGGTCGAGTGGCGGCGGGCCGCCTGGACGGCTTCGAGAGCCACCTCGGCGGTGGTCGGGGAGAGCGCGCAGAAGATGCCGCCGGTGTGGAACCAGCGGGCGCCGCGGCGGCCGAAGATCTCGTCCCAATCGATGTCGCCCGGCTTGAGCTGCGAAGCCGCGGTGTGGCCGCGGTCGGAGCAGCCGAGCGCGGCGCGCACGCCAAACCCGCGCTCGGTGAAATTGAGGCCGTTGCGCACGGTGCGGCCGACGCCGTCGAAATCCACCCAGCGGATCAGCGAGGGATCGACGCCGCCTTGAAAAATGAGGTCCTGGAGCAGGCGGCCCACGGGGTTGTCGGCGAAGGCCGTCGCAATGGCGGTCTCCAGGCCGAAGCAGCGTTTCAGCCCGCGGGCGACGTTGTATTCTCCGCCGCCTTCGCAGACGTCGAAGCGGCGGGTGGTCGCAATGCGGCGATCGCCGGGATCGAATCGCAGCATCACTTCACCCAGCGCGAGCAGATCCCAGCGGCAGGTTTCTTTGGCCCTGATTTTAAGCGGCATGGAGTCAGTTCACCTCGCCATCCAACCGCCGTCGACCACCAGCACGTGGCCGTTCAAATAGTCGCTGGCGGCGGAAGCCAGAAAGACGGCGACGCCGGCTAAATCCTCGGGAGTTCCCCAACGGCCGGCGGGGATGCGGTCGAGGATGGCGCGGCTCCGGGCGGCATCGGCGCGCAACGCGGCGGTATTGTCGGTGGCCATATAGCCGGGAGCGATGGCGTTGACGTTGATGCCTTTGGCGGCCCATTCATTGGCGAGCGCCTTGGTCAACTGGGCGACCGCGCCCTTGGAGGCGGCGTACGCCGGGACCAGGATGCCGCCCTGGAAGGCCAGCAGCGAAGCGATGTTGACGATCTTGCCGCTGCCCTGCGCCAGCATGTGGCGGCCGGCCAACTGGCAGAGGCGGAAGACCGCGTTGAGATTGATCTCGATGACCTCGGACCAGTCCTGCGCGGAGTAATCCACGGCCGGGGTGCGGCGGATGATGCCGGCATTGTTGATGAGGATGTCGATGGAGCCGAGTTCGCGAACGGTCAAGTCGATGAGCGAGGCGCAGGCCTGGGGATCGGCGACATCGGCGAGCGCGGGCACGGCTTTCGAGCCGGCGGCGCGTACGGCGGCGCAAACCTCTTCGATGCCGTCGCGAAAGGGGCCGTGGACCACCACGTTGGCGCCGGCTTGGGCGAGGCCGATGGCCATTCCAGCACCCAGGCCGGCGCGCGAACCCGTAACGAGGGCGTTCTTGCCCTTGAGGCTGAAAGAATCGAGGATCATGGCTTTTCTACTTTCGGCTGGCTTCCAGCCCCGAACCGCCGGTATTGAAACCGGGCTGCACGTTCACCACGCCGAACTGGCGGTCTTCCTTTTCGCGATGCGCCGCCATGGCCCACAGGAAGCAGATGCGGTGGCCGGGAACCGAAACGTTGGGGTGATAGCCGGAGGGCATCAGCACGGCGTCGCCATCGCGCACCACCGTGACCAGCTCGGGATACTGGGTGTTGTTGTAGACGAGCTGGATGGCGAAGGAAGGGTCGGGCATGTCGAAGTAGACGTACATTTCCTCCAGCATGGCGGTGTGTTCGTGGGGCGGCCAACTGGTCCAGTTGCCGGGTTCGGAAATCGTGAAACCGACTACCAGGCGTCCGGCGTCGACGTTCTTGCCGAGCACGATATTCACCGTGCGCTGGGTGGTGGCGGCGCCGGCGGCGAACTTCAGCGAGCCGTTCTGCGAGATCTCGGTGTAGCGAGCCACTTGCAGCGGATAGCGTCGGGAGACATCGGAGGAGAACTCGGCGATATCCACGCCGGTGGAGCGCACTTCGATGGAGGAATCGCGGGGAATGTAGATGCCGTCATGCTGTACCAATTCGTGGGCCTGGCCGTCCACCGTGACGGTGGCGGAACCGGCGAGGACGATGAAGCCGGTTTCCTGGCCGCCGTTCTGGAAGGCGACGGAGCTGAGCTGCGGGTTGAGGATGATGCGGCCATAAGAAAGATGGCGGTTGGTGCTGTTGGCGGGCGTCACGGAAATGTGGCGTCCGGCCGCTCGATTGGTCTTGCGAAATACCATTTTGCTTTCGGTAGCGGTTTCGACTGGCATAAGTTTGTCTCCTAACTGACAGGTTGAGATTCGATTCTGATTTCGGGCTGCGACGCCCCTTGGTAACCGGATTCCTCGGACAAGGCGCGCGCGGCGGCGCACACGGCGGCCGCCACCATGGGCACCTTGTCGAGCGGCAACCGGAAAGACGGAGCGGACGTGCTGATGGCTCCCAGCGGGCGGCCGTTGCGGCCCAGGATGGCGGCGCCCACGCAGCGCAGGCCTTCTTCGGCCTCTTCGTTGTCGATGGCGTAGCCGCGCGCAAGCGTGGTCTTGAGATCGGCCTTCAGGTCCGCCATCGTGACAATGGTCTTGGATGTGAAGCGCGGCAGACCGCGCTGTTCGATGATCTGATCGACCTCGCGTTCCGGCAGATGCGCCAGCATGACCTTGCCCACGGCGGAACAGTGTACGGCATTGCGGCGGCCGATGCGCGAGGCCATGCGGACGCTGCGGCTGGGCTCGATCTTGTCCAGGTAAAGCACCTCACCGGCATCCAACACGCACAGGTGCACGGTTTCATCCACCTCGAGCACCAGGCGCTGAAGGTGAAGGCGCGCGCGTTCGCGGATGTTGAACCGGGCGATGGCGACGCTGCCCAATTCGAAGAGCCGCAGGCCAAGCTGGTAGCGGCCGGTGTGTGGCTGGCGCTCGACGATGCGGTGGCGTTCCAGGATCATGAGCAGCCGGTGCACGGTGCTCTTGTGCAAGTGGAGCTTTTCGGAAAGCTCCATCAGGCTCGCATCGGGGCCCTCGCCGGCCAGGGTATCGATGATGGCGAGCGCCCGGTCGAGCACTTGGACGCGGTAGGGGGACGTCTTGGTCTCACTATCTGACACTAAGCATCATTTTATGAGAATGGGGCCGTGGGAGTCAAACTTGATGCTGCCAGGCGCGGTACAGAAGCAGGTGGTGCGCTTCGTGCGGCTATCGTGTTTGAACGCTTTGCCGGCACTTCCGGTAGAATGGAGATGCGAAGAACTAGGCCATGGCTCTCGATAACGGACAGCAACGCCAGCACGCGCATGCTTTCCTCGACCGCCTGCCTGACGCCCAGGTATGCGCGGTTTGCGGCTTGCTGGAGACCATGCTGTCGCCGCTAGACCGCAAACTGGCACTGGCGCCCGTCGACGATGAGCCGCTCACGCCGGACGAAGCTGAGGCCATTCAGGCTGGCATTGCCTCGCTGGAACAGAACGGTGGCGTACCCATGCAAGAGGTCCTGGCCGACTTCGGCCTCACCATGGATGACTTGCAAAATATGGCCGAGGCTCCCCTGCCGGAAGACCCCGCGCAGTAATGCCTCAACGGGTCATCTTCTCTATTGCAGCCCGCGCCGACATTCGAGCCATTGATCGAGAGACCGCGTTACGGCTCCTCAAGGCCTTGGCCCGTTTCCTGGTATCCGATACCGGCAATGTGAGACAGTTGGAAGGCTTCGATCCGCCGCGGTACCGCCTTCGCATCGGGGGCTGGCGCATCATCTTCCGTAAGTCGGACGGCGATGCCGTCGAGATCCTCCGCGTCCGTAACCGGCGGGAAGCTTATCGCTGAGATCAGGCCACCGGCACAAGAGTCTGTCCCGCGCTCTTCACCTGAATTTCAGCAGAACAGTCTCAATATTCGGAGTTGGGTAGCCTGGCCCCGAATTTCCCCCGGATTTCCCTCGGATTTCCCGCTCCAATTCCGTCGGCACCTGCCGGTGACAAAAACTTTAGGACTATTTTGTCTTTTAATTCAAGGGTTTGCGGGCGGCGAAAAAAGAGTCGAGCCCGCGGGGAAGGTAATGTTGAATTGGAAAGAGGATGTCCGCCCCACCAAGCTGACCTGCAATCCTCCCATAGCCTCCCTTGACTCCCTTACCGCTCTTCGGAGCGATTCCTGCCTCGCGGGTTTCCTCTTTCCATCCACAAAAAGACTTTGACTTCCCCGGCGCCATTGGTTAAGCGTGACGTATGCCCGCTGGTTCGCACCGCTTCGAGATCGGGACGATTGGCTGCACGGTGCTGAGCGATGGCTACGCGTCCTATCCGACGCCCTGGTTCTTCCCCGATGCCGATCCCGAACAACTCAGCCGCGCGCTCGCCAGCCGGAGGGCGCCGGAGGAGACGGTGCTCTGCCCGTATACCTGTCTGCTGGTGGAAACCGGGCGGCACGTGATGCTGGTGGATACCGGGTTGGGCGCGGCTTCGTCCACGTCCGGAGCGATTCTGGCGCGGCTGGAGATGGCGGGCATCCGTCCGAAAGATGTGGACACGGTGGTCCTGACGCACGCCCACCCGGACCATATCGGAGGCGCCGTGGATGTGCGGCGGCCGAAGGTTCCGCGGCCCATGTTCCCGAATGCGCGGTACGTAATTTCGGAACTGGAATGGGAGTTCTGGATGGACGGGCACGCCGACCGGGGCGGCCTGCGTCTGCCGGCGGAGTTCCAGGTTGGCATGGAATCCATGGCGCGGAGGAGCCTTTCGGCGCTGCGCCACCAACTGGAGATGGTGGAGAGTGAAGTGGAAGTCGTGCCTGGCGTAAGGGTGATTCCGGCGCCTGGCCACACGCCCGGGCACTTGGCGCTGCTGCTGTCATCGGAGGGCCGGCAGTTGCTGAACGTGGGCGACGCCGCGGTGCACCCGCTGCACCTCGAACATCCCGATTGGGAAAACGCTTTCGACCAGGCAGGTGGCCGCGCCGTCGAGACGCGCCGCGCGCTGCTGGAACGGGCGGCGGCGGGGAACATGTACGTGATGGGCTTCCACTTTCCATTTCCGAGCGTGGGCCGTGTAGCGGCGCGAGCGGAAGGCGGCTGGGAATGGAAACCGGGCGCGTAGGCCAGAATCTCGCGGCGTTCTGCGTGCTCCGGTCCTGTTGCGCTGAGCCCGCAACGGCCAGGACGCGGCATTCTGACTCCTGACTCCTGACTTCTGACTCCTCCTGTGTTACATATCGGGTATGAGAGGGGCCGCATGGATCGCGCTGGCGCTCGGCTGCTGCGCGGCCGTACGCGCGCAACAGCAGCTCACTTTCGCCCGCGATATCGCGCCGATTGTCTACCAACACTGCGCCCCTTGCCACCGGCCGGGGCAGGCCGGGCCGTTTGCGTTCCTCGCTTATGCCGACGTGAAGAAACACGCGGACCAGATTGCGGCGGTGACGCACGGCGGGTTCATGCCACCGTGGCTGCCGGAAGCGGGATACGGCGCGTTCGCCGGGGAAAGGCGGCTCAGCGAAGAAGAGCGCAGCAAGATCGGTGATTGGGTGAAGCAGGGCGCCGCGGAAGGCGAGGCGTCCGAAACGCCGGCGCCGCCGGCCGCGGATGCGGAATGGCCGCTGGGGCCGCCGGACCTGGTGCTGGAGGCTCCCGAGGCGCTGGAGGTCGCGGCTTCCGGCGAGGAGGTCTACTGGAACTTCATTTTCAAACCGGGCCTGGCCACCACACACTACGTGAAGGCCGTGGACATGCATCCTGGCAGCCGCCGGCTGGTCCATCACGCCAATTTGATGATCGACCGCATGGGCTCGGCGCACTTCGAGGAGACGGCGCCGGGACGCGGCTTCCCGGGAATGGATTTGACGCTCATGCGCAGTCCCTTCGATCCCGACGGCAACCTGATTCACTGGGAGCCGGGAGTGATTCCGAGCGCAGAGCCGGAGGGCCTGGCTTGGCGCCTCGACCCGGGCAACGAGCTGGTGCTCAATATGCACATGCTGCCTTCCGGCAAGATCGAGCACGTGCGGCCCCGCATCGGGCTTTACTTTACCAGCCAGGCGCCCACGCGGTTTCCACTGGTGATCGAGCTCGAGAACGACGGGGCGCTGCACATCCCGGCGGGCGCGCGCGATTTTCTGGTGAGCGACGATTTCCGCGTGCCGCTGGATGCCGACATTCTGGCGGTCTACCCGCACGCTCATTACCTGGGGAAGCTGCTGGAGGCCTACGCCACGCTGCCCACCGGCGAACGCCGCTGGCTGATCCGGATTCCGGACTGGGACAAGAATTGGGAGGACGTCTACCGGTATCGCGAGCCGGTTTTTGTGCCCAAAGGTTCCGTGATCTCGATGCGGTATCACTACGACAACTCGGCGGCCAACCCGCGGAATCCGAGCAATCCGCCGCGGCTGGTGGAAGCGGGCAACCGGACCACCGACGAAATGTGCCACCTGTGGCTGCAGGTGCTGCCGCGCGGAGCCGGCGACCGCCGCCGGGAGTTGCAGGAAGCGGTGATGCGCCACCGGCTGGAACTGGCGCCGGCCGATTTCGAGGCGCGGCTCAACCTGGGAGCGTTGCTGCTCTCGCGGCTGAACGCGCAGGAGGCTGTCGAGATGCTGGAATCGGCGGTGCGCCTGGACCCGCGGCGGCCGGAAGCGCGCAACATGCTGGGACTGGCGCTGGCGCGGGTGGGACGCACGCGGGAAGCCACCGGGCAGTTCGAAGCGGCGCTCACGGCGCGGCCGGACTATGCCAGCGCGCGCTTCAACCTGGCCAACGCGCTGGCCAAAAGCGGACGGCTGGAGGAAGCCATCGCGGACTTTCGGCAGGTGCTGGCCGGCGATCCGGCGAACCCCGTGATCCGCGAACGGCTGGCGGCGGCGCTTGAAGCGCGCGCCGATGCTCTTGCGGAAGAAGGACGGCGGCCCGAAGCCGAGGCACTCCGCCGGGAAGCGGAAGCTTTGCGCGCAACGGGTGAGGCGCGGCGCTAAGGCGCTAAGCGCAGCGTTTCGTCAATGCACTCTCATATTTCACGAAGGCCGCTCCCTGGCGGTCGCGGCTCCGATCGGAGCCGCGCGCGTAAGCAAGCGCTCTGGCAATCCGCGAACGAACTTCTGAAACCGGGGCTGAAGACTACTTGCGCGAGCCGCGGCGCGGGTTCTTCAACTCGGACTGCCGCGCCTTGATCTTCTTGCGCTTGGGCTTGCTGATCACGAAGGTGCCGCTGCCCTGATACTCCGCCTTATACACTTTGTCGTCCGCCAAAAGAGATCTCCCGTGGATGTGTTGATTTGATCCTTCATTGTACCGCGCATTATGCTGTTAACAGTGCCCTCGCGCCTTGCTGTCTTTTTGCTCTGTGTACTGCTGGATACCGCGCCGGCCGGCGCGCAGTCCGGCCATGGCGCCAAATCGGTCTGCTCCCAGGTTCCGGGCATTACGGCGCAACTGACGGCGATCTCCGGCATGAAGCTGCGACATCCAGTGCCGTGCGCTTACATCACCAAAGAGCAGATCAACCAGTTTCTGAACAAGCGCGTGAAGGAAGTGGCGACCCCCGCCGATGAGCGCGCCGAAGAACTGACCCTGAAGAAATTCGGCCTCGTGCCGCAGGACTTCGACCTGGCCAGGAACGAAGTGGATCTGCTCACCGAGCAGGCGGCGGCCTTTTACGATTACAACCGGAAGAAACTGTTCATCACCGACTCGACATCCAGCGAGAGCCAGGAGCCGGTGCTGGCGCACGAACTTTCGCACGCGCTGGCCGATCAGAATTTCAACCTGGCGCGCTACATCAAGCAGGGCCGCAAGAGCGACGATGGCTCGACGGCGCGCCTGGCGGTGATGGAAGGCCAGGCCACCTGGATGATGTCGGAATACCTGGCGCGGAAGGCCGGCGGGTCGCTGGTGGATTCGCCGCAGGCGGCCGCGGCCATGGCGAACATGACCGACGAAGGCGGCGCACAATATCCGGTGTTCGACAACGAGCCGCTGTACTTGAAATTGACGCTGGTGTTCCCGTACTCGCAAGGCATGCTGTTCCAGAACGCGGTGATCCAGCGCGACCACCAGGAGGCTTTCGGCGAAGTTTTCCGGCGCGCGCCCGTGAGCACCCAGCAAATCCTGCATCCGGACAAGTATTTTGCCGGCGCCGAGCCCACCGAGCCGAAGGTGCCGGACGCTCACCTGCCGCGCGGCTATAAAGGCCTGGTGGGGGGCACGCTGGGCGAACTCGAGCACAGCATCATGCTGGAGCAATATACCGGCAAGGAGCGCGCTGCGGAATTGGCGCCGCACTGGCGGGGCTGCGCTTTCGAGCTCTACGAGAACAAGCGGGCCGGCCGCGTGGTGCTGCTCTACGCCGCCGAGTGGGACAGCGAAGACGCGGCCGGCCGGTATTTCGCCGCGTACCGCGAAGTGCTGAGCAAGAAGTGGAAGAGCATGACGGTGGATTCGGCGAGCGACGATCTGGTTACCGGCCGCGGCGACGACGGACGCTTCGAACTGCGCCGCAAAGGGGCGACCGTCACCAGCGTGGAAGGGCTGGACCCTGAGATACACTGAGGTTTCATGGCGAAGAAGCGATGTCTGGCGGCGGCCCTGGCACTGCTTCCGCTGCTGGCGCTGGCGGCGGAGTTGCCCCGCAAGGCGCCGGAGTACACCATCAACCGGAACGGCGCTCAGCCGCTGGCGCTTAGCCAGTACAAGGGCAAGCCGGTGGTCCTGGCCTTCATCCTGACCTACTGTTCGCATTGCCAGCGGACGGTCGGGTTTCTGATTAAGGACCAGAACGAATACGGCCCGCGCGGCTTGCAGGTGGTGGCGTGCGCCATCGAGAACGGAGCGCAACTGGCGGTGCCGGCGTTCCTCAAGAACTTCAGCCCGCCGTTTCCGGTGGGCTACAACGATGGCTCGACGGCGCTGGATTTCATGCAGCATTCGATGGTGAGGGTGCCGATCATGCCGATGCTGGCGTTCATCGACCGGCAGGGAATGATCCGGGCGCAGTTCGAAGGCGACGACGAAAAGTTCTTTGGCGAACAGCATGAACAGAATCTGAAGGCGCAGATTGAGGCGCTGCTGAAGGTGGGGGTGGCGAAAAAGGCGGCGGCAGGGCCGAGGAAGTAACCCGAATCACACGCGAGGGCTGCCCCGCTGCGGCGTCTCAAGCCCACCAGAACGCGACTGTCAAGAGCCAAATCGGCGCCAGGAACATCACAAAGCGTTCGGGGTGACAGGCGAAGAACTCATTATCCGCAAAACAGAAGAGCGCTCCAGCCGCAAAGACGGGTAACAGGAAGAAGAGGTCCTTGCCTACTGGGTATTTAGTGCTCTTCATGAAGACTCCGCCCATTAGCTTCACGAAAAAGAAGAAGGCGAACCCCAGGAGAAACAGCCGTGAGTGAGTTGGGAAGGCGGTTTCGCTCACATACCAGCTGAAAATGATCAGCATCGCGAGAATGAATCCGCGCGCGTTAAACACATCCTTTAGAAACGGAACGACCTTGACGTGATAGAGGTAGAAGTCCTCAAGGAAGACTACCACCATAAAAGCCATGCCCCAGAGCAATGGTTTTGACGGATCCAGGGCCGTCGCATCCAACCGGGGCAGCATCGCCCCCACCGTCACGGCGTACATGAAGTCCACGAACAATGAGCGGCTTTCCATAGGCATGCTCCAGTGCTGATGTAGCATCAAGCCTGCAAATATACTATATTTGTATCGACTCTACAAATCCGGTTATCTCACTGTAAGAATCGATCGGGATGGAATTCTACCCTTCTCTAACGATTAACCGCTGCCATCTGGAGCGCCTGTGCGAAATCTGGGCCATGCGGCGAAAGGGCGATGGCTTCCCGTTTCCTTGCGCCATTGTGTCGCCTCTCTTTGCACGGAATGGCATCATAGAGCGGCTATACGCAAACCGGGAGCAATGTAAGGTAATTTTTGACTCCGGTGGATTTCACATCCAACAGGGCCGCTTGGATTTGTTATCCGCCAGCCGGAGACTACGGAGCGCCTATCAGGAACACAGTTGGGCGGATCGCTTTGCGCTGCCCGATGCCCCGATCACCTCCCTCGATTCTCGCGGCGCGATCAAGCAAAAGCTGGCGTCGACGCGCCGGCAATACCGCATTTTTCCGGCAGGCCTCTCGGGCGCCCTCCGCCCGAAGTTGCTGCCCGTGGTTCATGGCACAACACCTGAAGAGGTGTGCTGGAGCGCGTTGGCGGCACGCAGCGTGGGAAGCAAGAGCCTGGGATTCGGCGGTTTTGCGACCAGTGGGCCGAACTCCGGAGTGAATTCATTCACGCCTGGCAGCCTCCAATTGCTGATCCAATTCGCCGTACGCTGCGCGGAATGGAAGTTGGATAACCACGTGTTTGGAATTGGCGGGCCGGCGGCGATTGTGGTGCTTCATTACGCTGGGGTGACGACGTTTGACAGCGCCGGCTGGATCCGTACGGCGGCATATGGCAATGTCTATCTGCCGTTCCTCGGCGCAGTGAATATTACGGGAGGCGCTGTGTCACGACGATGTGTTACGCGGCGTGAATTCAGTAAATTGTGCAAGACCAGCGGGCATGCTTGTGTCTTTTGCGCGGACGTGAGCATGTTAATGCGCTCATGGCCGCACCGCGCCTTGCACAATTACTGCACGATCGCGCACACCACGCGGGAGTTGGACGGCATGCCGCCGGAACTGGCGATTGAGAAGTTACGAGCATTCAACCCACGCTTCGCCGGCTATCTCGAGCTGGTCCTTGCGGAGAGAGCCCGGCTCCTTCGGACGCGAGCCAGCCGAGGAAGTGCGGCCGCGCTGCGAAAGCCTGCTGCGGAGCGGGAAAGCCGCCCAAGGCCAAGATGATGCGGACACTGCTGGGATACGCGTAGAAGTGCACGATGCTGGCGCCTCCGCACGCACCACTGATTTCGGGAAGCAGCGACTGAAGCACCCACTGTGAGACCTTGTGCCCGCGAAACTCGTCAGCCGGCGGACGACCTGGGCGGCGATTGAGGCCGCGATAGACCTGGAAGATCTCCCCTGTCGTGACACACACGACCCCGCGCGGCACAAGCCGTGTCACCAGGGGAAGTAAGTCGTAGCAGGTGCCGAACGGATCGCAATCCACGAGGTCGAACTGGAGTCCTTGGCGGGCGGCGTTCTCGAGGAATTCGCGCGCTGTGCCGGGCACGAGCTTCACGCGGCAACCCGGCCGGGCGATCGCCGGGAGATTCTTGCGTAACAGACAGAGCGCGTTGGCCCGGTTTTCCACGAGGTAGAGCTCGTTGGTACAACCGCTCCAATAACGCGAGCTGACTCCCACTCCTGCGAACGCATCCAGACCGCGCTCGAACCTGCAAAACTTGGCAAGCAGTGCATTGCAACGGCGCTTCTCAAGCGCGGCGACATCCAGGTCCGGCGCCGACTGATCCGGCAAACAGTGAAGGTCCTTTCCAAGAACCCGACGAATCATCGGAGTGTTTCCGCCTCAGTTCGTGGCGTTGCGACCACGGCCCGGTGCGTGTGCGACCAGATACGCGTATTCCCTCGCACAGTGGCGATTCTCAATGAATAACGACCCCAGAAGCAGCGCGCTCAGAACATAGAGGCTGAACAACTTCGGACCAGGGGTTGCCGGCAGGGTCACTAAGGCAATGACGAAAAACGCCAGGCTCAGCAGTAGCGGCGCAATGAACACGCGGCGGTAGCGATACCGGCGTGCATCGGCGTAGTAGGACCGCGGCAGAAGCACGTCCAAGTCATCGGACGCGAAGAACTCCATCTCGACGTTGGCTGCCATCAAATGACTGCGGCGCGCCCAGAGATTGGCATTGATCAACTGGTGGATGGCCCAGGCGCTCGTGAGCAAGACTAGAAGCGGGGCCAGATACGCTAGTTGGTGAGCCCAGCAAGCTAGCAACAGAAGCGCCATGGTGCCTTCTTCCAGAGCACAGACCTTGGGAATGACGGCTTCGCTGCGGCGAATGTCGTCGGCGAGGAGGCGGTAATACTCCCGCAGGAAATCGGTGCGATCGGTAGGCATCTTGCTTGTAAGCTACAATTTGATCCGGGTGCTGCGCAACTGCTACCCCAGCTTCGCGATCACCTTCTCGATGAGCGCGGCGTCGGGCACGCTGCCTTGCGCCATGCGAGCGGCGCCACCACCACGGCCGCCAGCTTCGGCCAGGACCGCTTTCAACGTCTGGCCGGCATCGATCCCGGAATCGGCGGAGGTGGCCAGCAGGATCGACGGCGGATCGTTGAGGGCGGCCAGAAAAACGGCTGCGGGTTGCGCGGTGAAACTTTGCGCCAGCGCGCGGAGCTCTTCGAGGCTGCCGCGGGCGGCACGGCGCGTGACGCGGCGTACGCCATCGGCGCCGGGGGCAGTGTCTTGATAGAGTTCCCTGCCCTGGCGGGCGGCGAGATCGAGTTCCAGCTTGCGCCGCGACTTTTCGACGGCGCGCGCGGCTTCCAGTTGCGCGGCGATCATGGCGGGGGCGTCGTCGAACGAGGCCGAGACCAGTTGCGCGATCTTGTTGAGGGCTTCGTAATCGGCGCGGGCGCGGGCCACGGCGCGGGCGCCGCATAGAAACTCGGCGCGCACGCTCTGGCGGATCTTCTCCAGTTTGCGGATCAGGATGGCGCCGATTTCGCCGGTGGAGCGAACATGCGTGCCTCCGCAGGCGCTGCGGTCGAAGCCATCGATCGAGACGATGCGGAGCGTGCCTTCGCGGCCGGAGGGCTTGCGCAATCCCTCGGCTTGGGCGGCGTCTTCGTACACCACCGTGACGGGCCGGTTCTCGGAGACCAACTGGTTGGCGCGGCCCTCGGCGCGCGCGGCGGCGGACGCATCGAGCGTGCCGCCTTCGAGATCGATGGTGGAGCTCTCGGCGCCAAGGTGGAAGCTGACAGTGTGCAGCCCCAGGAGCTCTTCGAAGACGGCCGAGAGCACATGTTGGCCGGTGTGCTGCTGCATGTGGTCGAAGCGGCGGTCCCAGTCAATGGCGCACTCGACCGGCCCGGGAGCCACCGGCGCGGCGAGCACATGGGCAACCGAGTCGCCTTCATCGACCACATCCTGGACGGCCACGCCGGCGATGGAGCCAAGGTCGAAGGGCTGACCGCCCGAGGTGGGGTAAAAAGCGGTGCGGTCCAGGTAGACCGTGGAACCGCCGGGCCGACAGGCGACCACCTGAGCGTTGAAGCGGCGCAAGTACGAATCGTTGTAATAGATGCGTTCCGTCATGGCGACCTATTCATTGTGGCAAAACGGGCGGCCGTGGCGCGAATCGCGGGAGAGTTGCCGGATGCTATCCCTTACCCGCAAATTGGCGCAGTTTGGTACCACCATGGTACTAGCGACTCTTTTGGGAATCTTGTAATTGGGTAAGGATGGTATTTCGTTGCGGAACGCGGCATGATTCGAGCGCTTGCATTGATTGGGTTCGGTGGTGGGTTCCTCATGATCTCACCGCCATTCCGCATGACCGTGCTGCACGGTATCGATTCGGCGGTGAACACCCTCAACGCCTACAGCCCTCTCTCGTACATCGTTCTGGGGATCGTGCTATTGGGCGGCGCCGCGGCGTCGGTGTATTCGCCGCCACGGCCGCATTGAGCAGGCTCAGACGGCCCGCGCTTTGCGGTTGACCGCACCACTCTCCGAGCGGGCCGGCTTGCGCTCCGCGGCGGCATTCAGGCGCTTGACTTGGTCGGTCACGCAGACCAGGAACATGGGCTGGCGAGCGTTCTTCAGCAAATCGATGATGCGGGTGGAAGCTTCTTCCAGGTAGATCGTCTTGCCGTCCGTGAGGAGGTGAATATCGGAAGAAGCCGAGATCGCTTCGCTGAGGCGCTTGCCCATATCCTTTTGCAGGAAGCGGAGGACGCGGCGGATTTTCTGAAGCGAAAACCCCTTGCGGCGGAGTTCGGCGATGACGGAAATCTCCACCACTTCCTCCGACATGTAAACGCGCTTGTGACCGTCCTGGCGCGGGGAGACGACGTTGCGTTCGTCCCACCATTGCAACTGGCGCAGGGTGACGCCGCAAATCCGTGCGACGTCGGTACTGTTGTAGCCCTGCTCCTCCGGTGAGGCCGCCGGCTTGGGTTTCCTGGCTTTAAACATTTTGAGCTAGTTCCGTTTCCGCAGAGATTATAGTGCCATCTAAAGGATTGTACATGGGCCTGCGCCGGTGTCAATAGGGTCACCCGAAGCACCAGGTCGCACCCCCCAAATGGTCGTCCGGCCGGCGAGCGCCATCCGTTAACGATAGCACGTACCATCGGTTCGCCCCGTGACCCATATGGTACAGACAGGACCCCCAATTTCATTGTGCTGCCATTGACGGAATAGTAGCATTGAAGTCGGAAACCGGCGCGCCGGAAAAGCGGCGCGCGCATCGGGACTTGTGAGCGACGTGGGTGCGATTGAACTGGAGTTTCTCAGCAACGGTGCGACGCAAGGCGAACTGCTGGCGAACCGGCTGGCGCGGGGGGAACTCGCGCCGGAAGAAGCGCTGCAATACGCCATCGACATCGGCGCGGCTCTAAACCGGGCGCACAGCCGCGGGACGGTCCACGGGAGCCTTTCGCCTCACGCCGTCCTGCTGACCAGCGCGGGTGCGCGGGTCTTTGAACCCGTGAGAACGGATGAGCGGGCGGCGGCGTATCGTTCTCCGGAGCAGGTGGCGGGCGCGGCGCCGGATTGCCGCAGCGACATCTTCGCGTACGGAGCGATCCTTTACGAGATGGCGGGTGGGCGGCGTGCCTTCCCGGGTTCGGGAGCTGAACTGGAAGCGGCCATCGCGGAGAAGCCGGCAGCGCCATTGATGGCGAAGTCGCCGGTGCGGGCGGCCATGGAGGGCGTGGTCGCCGGATGCCTCGAAAAAGATCCGGCGCGGCGGCGGCAGCGCATCCAGAACGCGGTCATCGAATTGAAGCTGGCGGGCCGCGCCATGGCGCGGATGGGCGAACTATCGGCGCGAGCGTGGACTGCCCTGCCGGCAGCGGCGGTACGCGGCTCGAGCGGCCGCTTGAGCGAGACCGGCACGCGCCCCAGTCCCGGCGGGCGGCAGCGAGTGGTGGCGGAGCCCCTGGAAGCCCCGCTTCGACCGGCCGGTCCGATGCGCAGCCGCATGGCCGCCATCCTGATCGCGGGGGCATTCCTGGCGGCGATAGCCGCCACGGCGGTGGTTGCCGTGATGTACCTGCGTCCCAAGCCGGCGCCCAGCTACAAGTTTCCCGTGATGCCGCCGGAGCACACCACGTACCGCATGCCGTCGCTTTCTCCAGACGGCTTAAACCTGACGCTTTCGGCAATCGGCAAAGAGGGCAAGCTGGTGCTATGGCTGCGCCGGTTGGATGCCGTGCATCCGGCGGTGATTCCGGGAACCGAAGGCGGCGTGGCGCCGTTCTGGTCGCCCGACAGCCGGTACATTGCTTTCTTTGCGGACCAGTCTTTAAAACGCATCAAGATCAGCGGCGGCCCGGCGCAGACTATTTGCGCGGCGGAAACCCTGCCCGGAGGCGGCACCTGGAATCGGGACGGCGTGATCTTGTTTGCGCCCGGACAAGGCGACACGCTTTACCAGGTGCCCGCGAGCGGCGGAACCCCGCAACCGGTTCTGAAGCTGAATGCGGCCAGATTCGAGCGAGCTCACTTGTGGCCGCAATTCCTGCCGGATGGCAAGCATTTCCTGTTCTTCGTGCTGGCCGATCTGGACGAAAACACCGGGGTCTACTCCGGCGAACTCGGTTCGCCGGAGTACAAACAGGTGTTCCGCTCCGCAACCAACGCGGTGTATTCGGCCGCGGGCGGCCCGGACTCCGGGAAGGGCTATCTGTTATCCATACGCGACCGGAGCCTCATCGGCCAGGCCTTCAATTCGTCGAAGCTGGCGGTGGAAGGCGAAGCGATCACGCTGGCCGAGGACGTGGGAGCCGTGCGGAGCCTGTCGCTAGCGCCTATTTCGGTGTCGAACAATGGGATCCTGGTTTATCAGAGCCTCGGCCAGCCCTTACGGCAATTGGTGTGGATGGATCGCATGGGCAGAACCGTGGGCACTGCCAGCGAGGGCGGCCAATGGGGACCGCCGCGGATCTCTCCCGACGGCACTCGGGCGGTAGCCGGAAGGCCGGGACCGGAAGGTGGAAATGCCGACCTTTGGATTCTGGAGCCGGACGGCAAGGCCACGCAGTTCACCGACACTCCCGCGCACGAAGGCTCTCCGGTCTGGTCGCCGGATGGCTCGCGCATCGCCTACGTCAGTAATCCGGATGGCAACTACGATCTCTATACGAAGACGGTCAGCGGCGGTAAGGTCGAACCGCTGTTCAAGAGCCCGTATCCGAAGTACCCGGCGGATTGGAGCCGGGACGGCAAGTACCTGCTGATGACGACACTGAATCCCGGCACGCACAGCGACATCTGGTGCCTCGCGCTGAACGAACACCGGGCCGCGCCGGTGCTCGACACGGTTTATTTCGAATCCTACGCCACGTTTTCTCCGGACGGAAAGTGGCTGGCTTACCAGTCCGATGAGACTATGCGGAATGAAGTCTACGTGCAGCCATTTGAGGGACTGACCAATGGCACCAAACGCCGCTGGAAGATCTCGAGTAGCGGCGGCGCGCTGGCCCACTGGCGGGCGGACGGGCGGGAACTGTTCTATATGACGTCGAGCGGCCGCATGATGGTAGTGGCAGTCCACCCGCAGGGTGGCGAGTTCGCCTTCGACGAGCCCAGATTCTTGTTTCAAACGCGACCGATTCCGGGACAGTGGAATCTGTACGATGTCTCGCCGGACGGGCAAACCTTCCTGCTGAACGTGCCTCTGGAGTGGTCCAACGCATCGCCCCTCACGGTGGACACCGGCTGGATGACCAGGCTGCGGTAAGGGCCCGACTGGTGTGTTTGCGTACATTTTGCACCCTCGGCAATCCTTACATCATCGAGGGCTGCAGGAGAGCCACGACCGTAGCGCGGCGGCGATGAAAGCAATGGGCTTATCATAACGGCCCTCCGATTGCTACGATGCGGGCGAGGTTCACGAGACTATGCGAGCTTTCCTAGCAACCACGTGCATTCTGGCGAGCACCCTGCTCTGCGGTGGTTGTGCCACCAAGAAGTACGTACAGAATACAACCGCCCCCATCCAGGCTAAGGTGGATCAGGTGGGCCAGCAGACTACCCAAAACGGCCAACAGATCGAGGACACGCGCAACCAGGTGAAGCAGGTTGACGACAAGGCGCAGCGCGGCATCAGCGCGGCGCAGGAACGTGCAGCCAGTGCAGACCAGCATGCTGCCGCAGCCGATCAGCATGCCGCAGCCGCCGATCAACACGCCGCCACAGCGGACCAGCATGCCGGTGACGCCTTGAACAAGGCTAACCAGGTGGGTAGCGGCCTGGCTGGGCTGCGGAATGCCGTGGCCAACATCGACGATTACAAATTGCAGAACACCATCAGCGTACAGTTCGGGCTCGCCAAGTTCGTGCTGAGCAGCGAAGCCAAGAGCGACCTCGACAAGTTCGCCGAGTCGATCAAGAGCAGCAAGCGCTTCCAGATCGCGGTGGAGGGTTTCACCGACAGCACCGGCCCCAAGGACTTCAACGAAGCGCTCAGTAAGAAACGGGCCGACGCGGTGGTGCAATATCTGGTGGCCAAGCACGACATTCCGGTGTACCTGATTCACGTTATTGGACTGGGCGATTCCAAACCGGTGGACGAAGCCAAAACGGCCGCGGCCCGTGCCAAGAACCGGCGTGTGGAAGTGAAGGCCTACAGTGCCGATGCCGTGACCGGGTCGCTAAGCGGAACGGGCAACCCCCAGTAAGACATTCCATCGAGCACACCTCCTCGACTAAACCGGGGGCCGCGGCAATGTCCGCCGGCTCCCTTTTTTATTTATGGGGGTGCGTGGTAACCGGAGACGGCCGGAACGTCCGCCAGCAGACGTAGAGGCAGGCGAGGTCCGCGAGCATGGTGATGATGGAGCCCGCCAGATTGAGAGAATTGGCCGTCTGGGCGATGGAAAGGCTGCTGATGGCTTCGCCGATGGCCTCGCCGGTGAACTGCATACCCAGCGCTCCGCTGATCAGCAGCAGACGCCGATCGCCACGGCGCGACGAGATCAGCATTGTCCAGAGTCCCAGGTCGAGAATGGCCGAGCCAAAATTCAGGTCGCGGGTCCAGGGAGTCATCCAGTAGCCGAAGAACTTCATCGCCGGGCGATAGTGCGCCGCGAAGGAGACTCCGGCGAAGAGCAGGGCTCCTGCAATCAGGCCCGCGCGCGCCAGGCGGCGCGAGCGCAGGTGGCTGGCCGCCTGATCGATGAGGCTGATCACGACGGCGAGGATGAATGCCCGGAGAATGACCTCGTTGATCCAGTAGATATCGGCAAAGTGCTTCAAGACGAGCCGATCCTCCGGGTGCATCACGGCGTTTACCTTGGCCGGGATTTCGACGAGCGTAGTGACCAGATTTGCGCTGGCGTAAGCCAAGACGAAAGGGAAGCGACGGTATGCGCCGCGCAGGAGCACGGCCACCAACAGGAATTCCAGAGGAACTCCGACCAGCCAGCCACACACTTGGATGGCGAACGCGGCAGTCATGCCCAACCATTCTATGACGGAACGGTAGTTCTTGACCCGCGAATCGATGCAGGCCGGAGAATTATTTCATGCGCAGGTTTTCATGCGCAGGTTGAGAGCTGCGTTGTTTCCTGGCCTAGACGATTCCGTCCCAGGGAGCGGGCGGCATGGTCGGGCCATGAACCACTGCTAGACCGTCCCAGGGGGCGGGCGGCATGGTCGGACCATGAACCACCGCTAGACCGTCCCAGGGAGCGGGCGGCATGGTCGGACCATGAACCACCGCTAGACCGTCCCAGGGGGCGGGCGGCATGGTCGGACCATGAACCACCGCTAGACCGTCCCAGGGGGCGGGCG
>Ga0187874_10000073_pt1 | contig 131614 bp, 114 predicted proteins | sample June2016WEW_16_1_3_FD_132993 | JGI IMG/M metagenome (GOLD analysis project Ga0187874, IMG submission 132993) | Peatland microbial communities from SPRUCE experiment site at the Marcell Experimental Forest, Minnesota, USA - June2016WEW_16_150 | ecosystem: Environmental > Terrestrial > Soil >... | reverse complement strand
GCTCGGGCTGACCGTCTCCAAGCCAACTGTTGTCATGTACGCCAAGGGATTTGCTCTGGAGTGCAAGTACATGAGCAAGAAAGGCAAGACGACGCTCTCCTACACCTCGGAGACACGGAAGGCCTTTCTCGCAGCGGAGAGTGCCCTACCCAAGACCAGCATCGTGATCGTGACCCTAGGCAAAGGGGTCGCGGCGTACCGGATGCCCCCGTATCTTCTTTCGGTTCAGTACGGAACGTTGGAGTGCGTCCTCGAGACCCTGGTCAGTGCCGCTCACGAGGAGGCCCTGGCCGAAGTACTTCTCAAGTCCTACTGGTAACCGCTCTCGCCCTTCGCTCATCCGTATCTCGATCGACTGTGCGAACGCGGTCATAGCGATGCCTGCAGGGCAATGGAACTACCTTGGCACGAACGTGCTGAAGAAGGACGCCCAGGATCAACCGGAGTCGTCCATTGTCCAGCGTGGCACGATGTCGTCTTGAGGGAACCCCGCGGGTGGCTCACCCGTGAGGAGATAGACCGCATAGGCGACGTCCGCCTTGACGCGTTCCTTATTACTGAGCAGGCCGGCGTTGGCGGAGTTACAGAACTCGTTTGCGAGGCCTCCGGGTTCGCCGTTCACCCAGTACTCGTTGAGGCAATTGGTCAGTTCAGCCGCGCCTTCAGTGGCGTCCTTGTCCCACCGGGCGGCATACAGCATCCACCAGACCTGGCCCGGATCTACCCCGTAGCGCTTTTCGCCGTCCCAGCCGGATCTGTCGTAGACAACAAGCTTGGATCCGTTCCATCCCCAGCCTTCCAGGTTCCCTGCGATGGATTCGTCCGTCCCAGGTTTGCCGAGCACCCCGTTGAGCAAGTGGTCCTCTTTGTAGATCATCTGACGGGTGTTGTCGACACGAAGCATGTTGTAAAACGCCTCTTCAGGGGAATGGGTGGGGCGCGCCAGGTCATCTATTAAGTACTCCATGACCGCGGTAGCCAAGTTGGCATCAATGCTAAGGTAGTAAGCAAAGTAAGCCTTTGCATCGATGGCATCCCGTAGCGAAGCGGAGTGATCCGTCTGGCATGCGGAGATGTAAACAAGGCTGTCGTTAAAGCTTACTTTCTCCGCGTTCCTCAGCCATTTCCAGAAGATCGGTGTCAGCCCGAGGTGGTAGCTGCAGTTCTCGTGGACAATGAATTCACCGCCTTCTGGCTTGAGCACGAGGGAGCACTGCTTGTCTATGAGGACAAATGTCGTCGGGAATCCGTGGTTGTTGTCATAGAGCGCGAGCGACTTCAGGCCCTGTTTTGCCAGCACAACCTTCTCCTGTAGGTAGGCTGCGTCGACGGTTCCTTCGTCGGGGTCGAAAACCTTCACAGTGTCCGCAGTCTCTAGATCTCCCGCCTCATTTCCGTGCGTTGACATGATTACGATCCCCGGATGACCGGCCCCTGAACCTTTCACCAGCGCGTCGGCGAGCCCCTCTATGGTGGCGTTCTGGTTGAGTAGCTCACTCACCGTGTAGCCCTTTTCGGTCAGGGTCGCCTCGACGTGGTAGATCGCGGCTATCTCAGTCAACGCATGATGGGTGAAAGGCTCCCAGGGCATCTTGGTGAAAGGATCGAAAATCACGGCCGTCTTGTGGGAAGGGTCGAACTGGCCGTCGGGGTGCACTGTCGGGTCCAGGTAGACGCGGGGATCGCTGGCGAGAGGGCTGTCCACGAGCGGTACATTTCCTGCTCCCGTGTTAGGGATGGAGTAGAGCTCGACGAGCAGTGGCGGCCCATCCTTGTAGAGGATCTCGATGTCGTCGCCGAGGCTCACCACACCGGTGATGCCGAGGCTCGGTGGGGAATCTGCCGCTCGCAAGTGGAGACCCGAGAGGCGCACCGATGGGGAACGCGCACCAGCAAGAGTGTTATGCGCCTGTGACATGGACGAGTCACTGAGCACTTGCTGCGAGTGCGCGGAGGAACCTGCCCCAACCCAGGCCTGGGCGTAGGCGTAGGCCTGCGCAGCTGCCTGATCGGTCGTGAGATTGAGTCCGGCGGCATTCATGGCCGCGTCGAACACGCCGTAGATCCCCTGGTCAATGGCAAGTGGCTGCTGCTGCCAAAGCGAGCTTCCCGGCTTTGCCGAAAAGATCTGGAACGGCATCTTCACCTCGGTCTGGGTAAGTGACAGGGCGAAGGTGGCGTTGATGTTGATGTCGGAGGTGACGATCCGGAGCTTGAGCTTGCCCGCTTGGTAGGAGTAGCTACCGAGCTCTCCCAAGGCCTCCGTCGGATCCGCGAGGTACAGGTAGGCCTCACCGTTGGCAGAGAAGAGGAGGATGATCTCTGCCCCCTTCTGTGGGCCCTCGCCACCCGAGTCGCGCACCAGCCAGTAGGCGGTGCGGACCAGTGGGCTCGACTGCACGCCACTTGACCGATTCGAGACCTGCCTCTGTGCGAGCGGCCGGACGGCGGCGCCGGCTGTGGCCATCACTCCGGACCCGGTGGTGCCGACCAGAGTGGCCCCTGCTAGGAGAAGGCCTAGGCCGGTAGCGGCGGCACCTCTCAGGCGCCCGCTCGCCTGCTCGTGCGCGGTCATCGCCCCACGTGCGAACATCGGCATAAAATGCCTCCCTACTTGTGCACTCGCCGGGCATCTCAGATGCGCGGCGCTGGGATCTTACTCCGAGGTCGCGGCAGCTGTGATGAAGAATCCCACGCTGAACAGGAGTTTGTGGTTTGGCCTGGAGAGGGGTTCTGACCACATCGGCTATGCACCGTCATCCCGACCTGATCGGTCTGTCCGAACCGGCCGCCATGTGCTCGACGAGAAGTGTGCTCACGTCGGGATGAAGGTACCAACCGCTGCCTCAATCCGGTCATCGCCGTTCCGAGCGGAGATCGAGAGCGAGTGGGAGAACATGCTTGGTCACCAACTGCCGAAGCCGCTCGCACCGTTCCGGGGATTCTGGGATGCCCTCCACGATGTATTTTCGTGGCTCGCAGGGATGTTGGTTGTCCGCGCCATTCCGAGAGCTGAACTTGGCCGGTTCGATGCCACGTGGGAGGCGCCGAAGGCCATCACCTCGTGGCGCCATCGAGTGCCTCTGGAACTGCTCTGTTACGCAGGGGCGAACCGATTCACGGTCGACGTCGACTACCGAGCCGAGCACGGCCTTCAGGGCCGCCAGCGGGCTGAGCTCTATTCGTTGCGACGGACCCCGGATGGGAACCTGGTGCTCTTTGTTGTCAACGACCCTGGACAGCTGCGCAGCTACCGGGCCGATCGGATAACCGTGATCCGGCCGACAACGGTCTCGTTCACAACGAAGTTCCGGGTCGAGTTCTAGGCTCAGGACAGTATTCGTTGACTGACTGGAGCGCGACTAATCCGGGATTGACGAGACCGCGAGTGTCCGTTGCTCGAACAAAGCGCCCAGGAGGGCGGCGGCTTCACGGTCGCGCTGCTCCAGGACGTGTGCGTACGTTCTCAGGGTGACGCTCGAGTCCGCGTGACCGAGGCGTCCAGCCGCCGTGCGGACGTCCACGCCGCCGGAAATCATCATGGTCGCGGCAAAGTGCGCCAGATGGTGGAACCGGACCTCCTGAAGGCCGGCGCGTTCGCGGACACGCTCAAAGGCGTGCGTCACCCGGTCCGGTCTCCAGGGCGACCCGTGGTCAGTGTCTTGGGACCATACGTACGCATCGTCGTCCAGGTGGGCTCCGAAAGCCCGGCAGCGGTCGTTCGCAGCGTGCCGCTGGCGGTCGAGAACGGCGATCGTTCCCGGGTCGATAGGGATGCGGCGCACACGTCGGGACTTCGTCGGTCGCACCTCTACCCGGCCGGCAGGTCCGAGATGGATGTCCGCACGGTCAGCGTGCCGTTGTCGAGGTCGATGTCCGACCACCGGAGCCCGCACAGCTCTCCGCGCCGCATTCCTGTCGTAGCTGCTACCCAGAGCATCGATGCCAGTAGGTCTCCGCCTCCGCCAGAAGCCTTCTCACTTGAGCGATGCTCGGCACCTCAGGCTCAGAACTGGGAGCCCGCGGAGGACTAGCCGAGTCTGCGGGCGAACGTGCGATCCATCCCCAGCGGACCGCCTGTCGCAACGCAGAGCGCAGGAAGGCGTGGTGGTGTCCGACCGTCCTTTCCTGCAGGCCTCGCCGGATCAGTCCGCTGTAGTAGCTATCGAGCCTCGCGGCGGTGAGCTTGCGAAGATCTACCGAACCGAAGTCGGCCTTCGCCTGCTTCGCGAGCAGTTCGTAGCCGAGGAGGGTCTTCGGGGCGAGACCGCGGGTGTTCGCGTACTCCAAGAAGGCGTCCAGCAGATGCCCAACCGATCCCTTGGGCGAGCCGGGCGAGCGGTTTGCCACCTCGGTCAGCAACTCGGCGGCCGCTTGGTTCGCCGCCCGTTTCGTGCCCCGAACCGTCCGGCTGATCTGCGCCTGGGGCGCGCTCACGTATCCTGGGTACGCCCAGACGCTATCAGCATTTGTGGGATGGATTATGGGATGGGGTTAGCGGTAGATAGTAAATCCCCAGGTAGGAGGGATGGCAGAGCGGACGAATGCGACGGTCTTGAAAACCGTTGGGTGATTAGCCCCGTGGGTTCGAATCCCACTCCCTCCGCCATTGTCAGAATCACAACGTTCTTCCTGTTCAGAGGCTGTCGCACGAACCTCGGCTTGTGTATATTCATGCGGCAATCGACAGAGGCTGCATATCTGACGAGGGCTTTCGTCACTGGAACGCGTGAGTACGCGTTCCGGAAGGGTTCATGCGACAGCCTCTTTAGAGGAGGTTTTCGGTGTCCGCTCGATCAGACACCGAATTGGCCTTATTCAAACCCTCTGGCGTGACGGCGTTCACATCATGTGCCAACGGGCGGGTGGTCGATCGTTGCCCTTCATATCACCAGACGGACTCAGGCCGTCGCGATCCTGACCAGTTGGCGCGCTGAGAACTCGGTGAAACTGTGACCAAGGCTCGCGCGAACCGTCTGATATGTGCGCGCTGGTGAGCTTGGCGGTCGACGAGTTCGGCGCTCCAGATAGGGCATTCGGGACGGATGGCATCTCCGGTTCTGGTGCTCTATATATGGCCCGATCGTGGCGTCGGTGCTCACTGGGAGGTGGTCATCGGCTGTTGTCCTGTGTCCCCGGCGGGCCGGAGTGGGACGCACCGGCAGGGTCAGTAGCTGGTCCAGTCGCGGGCGAACCACCGTTGTATGCGGCTGGTCCCGAACTCGGCCTTCTCGACGGTGAGCGTCTCCGACGGTGCCTCATAGGTGCCGGTGGGTGGTTGTCCTCTCAGGAACCTGACTTCGACCCGAGCCACCTCTTCGTGTCCGAACTCGAGGTAGCACATGCCGTAGCCGTCGTACTCGGAAGTGGCGGGATCGCCTCGGATGAGCGAGATGATGCGCTTTGCGGCCACGGCCGCCTGACGCTCGGAGAAGACACCGGCCTTGGGTGTCCCGACGCTGGCAACGTCTCCGACGGCGAACACCCCTGGGTACGAAGTCTCGAGTGTGAGGGGATCGACGGGGATCCATCCCTCGACAGTCATGCCCGACTCGGCGACCACCGCCGGCACGTGATGGGTCGGGACTCCGAGGAACAGGTCGTAGGGCATTTCGGTGCCGTCGGCGAACCTGGCGACCTTGGCGGTCGGGTCGAGTTCGCGTATCACTTGGCTGGGGTACCAACCGATATTGCGCTCAGCGAACGCGTCGAGCAGCGCTTCCGACGCGGCAGGCGATGGCGGGATGGGCGCCGGCAAGGGCATGACGAGGGAGATCTCCGAACGATCCCGCAGTCCGCGAGCAACCAGGTAATCGTGCATCAACAAGACCGTCTCGCTCGGAGCGGGCGGACACTTAAAGGGGGTGGAGGTGACGCCGACGATTACTCGCCCACCGCCGAAATCCGACAGCACCTCGCGCAGGGCGAAGGCGCCCTCGACGGTGTAGAACTCGTGTCCCGCTTCGACAAACCCGGGGGTGGCCCCGGGATCGAGATCGGCGCCGAGGGCGACGACCATCACGTCGCCTTCGAAGCGGCCGGCGTCGGTCTCGACGCTGCGTGCCGCCGGGTCGATGGCCCGAATGGTGGTCTGCACGAAGCGCACACCAGGCTTGACCAGGTCACTGTACGGGTGGCGTACCGCCTCGGCCACGGTGCGCCCGAACATGACGTCGAGCTTGGAGAAGCCGAACACGAACCTGTCGGCCTGGTCGATCAGCACGACCTCGACTTCGTCCCCGAACTCCTCGGAAAGCCGCGTGGCCAACTCCAAGCCTCCGAAACCGGCACCCAACACCAAGACTCGCATCACAGATTCCTCTCTGGTTCGTCGGACCTTCTCTCGGCGCCGAGCGATCGCGACATCGAGGTTGATGCATGCACGCACCTGCGGCTGACTGCAGACTCACATTCGGCGCGCGCCGTACGGCCCCGCCCTTGGAGCGGGAACCATGGGCGGCGACTGGCTAGCGGCAGAGTGGTCAGTTCGGTTGGGGGACGATCCGGATGTAGGGCTTCGGTTCCTTCCAGGTCCCGAAGATCTCCTTTGCCTGCTCGTTGGACACCGATCCGGCGATGATGACGTCCTCGCCGGACTGCCAGTTCACCGGCGTCGAGACCTTGTGCTTCGCGGTCAGTTGCAGCGAGTCGATAACCCGCAGCACCTCGTCGAAGTTGCGACCGGTCGTCATCGGGTAGACGAGGATCAACTTGATCTTCTTGTCCGGTCCGATCACGAACACGTTGCGGACGGTCTGGTTGTCGGCCGCGGTGCGGTCGGCGGGGTCGCCGCTGACGTCGGCACCGAGCATCTCGTAGGCCTTTGAGACGGTGAAGTCGGCATCCCCGATGATCGGGTAGTTGGGTGCCGCTCCCTGTGTCTCTTCGATGTCCTTCGCCCAGCCGGCGTGCTTTTCGACGGGGTCGACGGAGAGCCCGATCACCTTCACGCCTCGGCGGTCGAACTCGGGCTTGATCTTGGCCATGTAGCCGAGCTCGGTCGTGCAGACCGGGGTGAAGTTCTTCGGGTGTGAGAAGAGCACTGCCCACGAGTCGCCGATCCAGTCATGGAAGCTGATCAAGCCCTCGGTGGTCTGCGCCTCGAAATCTGGCGCAGTGTCTCCGATCTTGAGTGTCATAGAGCGTCCCCCTTCGATTCGAGCTCTGCGAGCGAAGGAGACATCTCTTCGTAGCGGCAGACCCACGGCTTCAACTGCCAGGCGAGCATACAGGAAGGGCCTACGCGGCTCGGCCGGTGCGCCTCGAAACAGTGGCCAGGTCACGAGCCGACGGGCCTAGCCCACTGGTACCGACGCGCCAGAACTGCCGTTCGGAGTGCGTCGCGGGCTGGGTCCACGGCACCGGCCAGCAGCGCGTAATCGGCAGGGATACGCGCTTCGACAAAGTGCCGAATTCGATGCACACGGGTGAGATCGTTCAGTGCGGTACCTCGCGCAGGCCGTAGTCAGTCACCCACCTGCTGTCGCCGCCTCGACGACGCTTCAGCTGAGCGATCGGACATCGGTAGTGGACCAGTTCTCCCTGGTAGATGGCACTTTCTGAGGGTCCGATATGACGGCGGGGAGCGGGTTTGAAAACAGTCCCATGCACCCCGCCGTTGTCTTCCTTACAACGTTTGCGCTGTTCAGCCACTGTTTCTGATGTCCGATCGCTGAGTGAGCGGATGACTCTCTTACAAACCCCCCGAGCAGGCTGGAATTAGGTTCGCGACCCTGGATGAAGGTTTCCGGATCGGCGATCCAACCGCGCCTACACATGGGCTGTCCGATTGGCTCGATCAGACTGAGCGTGCGGGTTATCTTGTGCGGCCCCGAGGGACACACATGAAGAAGGGCCTGGTCCCTCACTCCAACGGCCGACGGTTTTCTCTCCGGCCAAAGCCGTGACGCCGCAAACCGTTCCGAGCGGTTGCACGGCTGCTCCACCGAACAGGCGGCAAGGACCAGCGCGCACAAGCCGAGTGCTCAAGGAGGCCGCACGAACCTCATGTTCCCACGAAGTCCCTGGCACGGAGTCTCGCGTATCCGCGAACGTCCCTCCGTTTAGTCTCCCGTCGTCGTAATAGTCATCAAAGCTGTCACAACCGACTGATCACGAACGTTGCCACCGGCGAGTGCGACGTCAGCGGCCTGGGCCGCGAGCGCTTGGCGGGCGAGGACCTGCTGCTCGGTGAAGGCGCGCTGCGGCCGCCCACGGCCGAGGAAGGCGATCGTCCAGTTGAACAGCACAGCAACTCGGTTTTTGAAGCCGGTCAGGGCGTGCAGGTGGACAACCAGCCACAGAAGCCATGCTGGGAATCCCGAGGCGCGGATGTGTCCGATGTTCGCGATCGCCTGGAAGCGGGAGACGGTGACCATCGTTCCCTTGTCTCGGTAATGAAACGGCCGTTCCTTCGTGTCACCGTGCAGCCTGCGCAGGATTGTCGCTGCGGCGTAGCGGCCGGACTGGATCGCGACTTGCGCGAGCCCGGGCAGGCTGTCCAGAGTCATCAGGTCACCGACGACGAACACTTCGGGGTGTCCCGGCAACGTGCAATCCGGATGCACCTTCACCCGGCCAGCGCGGTCAACCTCGACTCCCGCAGCCTGGGCGACCATCTGTCCGAGCGGCGACGCCTGGACTCCGGCGGCCCAGATCTTGGTGGCCGCCTCGATTCGTCGCAACGCGGGGTCGGTGGCGTTCGTGTCGATGCCGCGCTCATCGACACCGGTGACCGTTACGCCGAGGTGAATCCCGACTCCCTTCCGCTCTAGGCTCCTCGCCGCGCGTCGCTGCAGCGACTGCGGGAACGACGCCAGCAACGCCGGGGCCGCGTCCAACAGCACCACGCGAGCGCTGGAGGGATCGATCCGGCGAAAGTTGCCGTGCAAGGAACGGTGCGCGAGCTCCGCGAGCTGGCCAGCGAGTTCTACACCAGTGGGGCCGGCGCCGACGACGACGAACGTGAGCCAGACTCTCTGCAGCTCGGAATCCGGCTCGCGCTCCGCCATCTCGAAGGCCCCGAAGATCCGGCCCCGTAGCTCGAGCGCGTGGTCGATCGTCTTCATCCCCGGCGCATCACGGGCGAACTCAGGGTGGCCGAAGTACGACTGGTCGGCCCCGGTCGCGAGGATCAGACTGTCGTAGCGGACCTCGCTGCGCGAGCCAAGGGTGTTGACTCTCAGGCGCCGTGCCTCCAGATCGATGCCCTCGACATCGCCAAGCAGCACCCTCGTGTTGCGTTGGCGGCGCAGAGTGTCGCGGATCGGCGGGGCGATGTCTCCTTCTGAGAGGATGCCGGTCGCCATCTGGTACAGCAGCGGCTGAAAGAGGTGGTGGTTGTTACGGTCGATGACCGTCACGTCGACCTGTTTGTGATGCAGGGCTTTGGCGGCAAACAGGCCAGCGAATCCGCACCCGACGATCGCGACGCGATGCGGCGAACCGGAGTCGCCCGTGGAGCGGCTCGGATCAGCGGGCATCACCGACCTCCTCTTGTTGCTTCGCGGCCAGGTAGCCGGCGCAGCGCACTGCGCTTAGCAACAGAGGGCGAGATCGTCCATGGTGAAGCGAAAACGTCCCCTCGCCGGAGTCTATTTGTCACGCCCATTTGCACGATGCTTTAGCCTCCAGTCACGGTCTGTTCGTTGCGGCTCACTGGTCGTCCTTGATGTCGGTGTTGATCGCTCGCGGCGCCGGGTTGGCCTTGGATACGGAACCAGACACGATCACAACACCCGTCAACGGAAACAAGAAATGCGATGAGGCCAAAACTGGTCGGGAGGGCGAGGGACCAAAGAGCGACGGCAGCGAACAGAGCGGCTCCGCTGGCGGCCCCGGCTACGAATGCCACTATCGAGGGCCAAGTATGTGCCGCGCGTCTCCGCGCTGCAGATGCCGCTTCGGAATCATGTTCCAGTAGCAGCTGACCGAGGTCCATCGTCAGGCGGGTGAGATTCGTCGTCATGACCGCGGTGCTTGGCACCCCGCTGATTGACATCTGCACGAGAGCGTTCTGGACGGCCAGCGCGGTCACGCCAAGCATGCCAGCGAGCACGGCGGTTGCCGCGTTCGGATCGACATGTGGACCAGCGCTGGCGCCGAGGGCGAGAAACCCGGCAAGGAACAAGAGTTGAAGGAACAGCAGCGGTCTTAGCGAGGCTCGCCCGGCAGCCTCGAGAGCGGAGACGAGCAACCTGGCTAGGACAAGCACCGAAATGAAGACGGGAACCGACAAGATGGTGGCGACTCCGACCCGGGTACCGGTCACGAGATGAGCGGCGAGGATGATGAGGTTCCCGGTGATGTGGGCTACGAATAAGCCGCGCAGCCCTAGGAAACCGATGACGTCGGCGCTGCCCGCCACGAGGCTGAGAAGCACGGGGAGAAGTTTCATCCGCGGCGAGGCGTCGAGGGAGGGAGCTGACACGGTCAAGGTCGGTGGAAGGAGCTCAAGTGCAGCCCAGCCCAGGAGACTACGAAGCCGACACCCACACCGATTCCCGTATCGACCAGGCGCAGAATCGGTTGTTCCCAGGCGTCGTGGGGACTCAAAGCGGCAACGACCATGACCACCGACGTGGTGATGCCAGTCGTGACGATCTCGTCGGGCCGTCCCACCAGCGTGAGGGCGAGCGTCCCGATGCCGATCAGCAGGGCCAGACCCCAGGGGTGAAAGGAAGTCATCAGCAGATAGACCAGACAGAGCGCGAAGCTCGCAAGAGTCGAGGCCACCCGCGTCAACGCAGCAGTGATGCTCTCTCGGTAGCTGGTCCGGTAGACGAAGACAGTCGCGATCACTGCCCACATGCCACCGAGTAAGTCGTCGGCTCTGGAAAGCGAATAAACGTGGACGAGCAGCTGTGTTACAAGCCAGTAGCTGATCAGGCATGAAATGGCAAGGGCGGCGCTGTGGACGATGGCCGGACGGATTCTCGACCGCCAGCCGACTCCGGTCGGAGGGCGCGCCGGTCTGGCGATCACTTGTTGGTTGTGTCGTGTGCCTCGAGACCGAGGTCGCGGTGTGGGTCACCCACCATCGTCTTCGGGTCGATGATCCGGTCGAAGTCGGTGGCGCCGACGCCGAGAGCGAGTGCCGCCTCGCGAAGCGTGCTGCCCTCGTCGTCTGCCTTGTGGGCGATGGCGGAGGCCTTGTCGTAGCCGATGTGCGGGCTGAGAGCGGTCACGAGCATCAACGATCGCCCGACGTACTCACTGACCTTGGCCTGGTCGAGCTCGGTACCCTCGATGCTGAAGCGGCGCAGCTTCTCTGAGGCATCACCGATGATCCGGGCTGAGTGCAAGACGTTGTTAATGATGATCGGCCGCATAGCGTTCAGCTCGAAGTTCCCCTGCGCGCCGGCAGCGGCGACGATCGAGTCCTCACCTATTACCTGCAGGCAGACCATGACCATGGCCTCCTGCTGAGTCGGATTGACCTTGCCGGGCATGATCGAGGAACCGGGCTCGTTGGATGGGAGCCTCAGCTCGTGCAGTCCCGCCCGTGGGCCAGAGGCGAGCCAGCGCATGTCATTGGCGACTTTCATGAGCGCCACGGCCAGGCCCCGCAGGCCCCCGCTGACGCTCACCATGGCGTCGAGGGATCCCTGAGCGGCGAACTTGTTAGGCGCCGTCTTGAGCGGGAGGCCGGTCAGCTCGGCGAGCTTGGCGGCGATCTCCTCCCCGAAGCCTTCCGGGGCATTCAGCCCCGTTCCCACGGCGGTCCCGCCGGCGGCGATCTCATGGAGCCCTTCAAGGGTACGCTCCAGGCGACGGCGGGCGTCACGGAGCTGGGTCGCCCATCCTGACCATTCTTGGCCAACGGTGAGCGGTGTCGCGTCCTGCAGGTGCGTGCGGCCGATCTTGACCACGTCGACCCAGCCCACCGCCTTGTGCCAGACGACCTCGATGAGTTCGTTCAATCGGGGCAATGTGTGATTGCGGATCGCCAGCAAAGTCGCGATATGCATCGCCGTCGGAAAGGTGTCGTTCGAGGACTGGCCCATGTTGACGTGGTCGTTCGGGTGAACGGGATGCTTCGAACCGATGGAACCGCCCAGCAGCTGGCTCGCCCGATTGCCGATCACCTCATTCACGTTCATGTTGGACTGCGTGCCCGACCCCGTCTGCCAGACGTAGAGCGGGAACTCGGAGTCGAGCTCGCCGGCAATGACCTCGTCGGCAGCGATCACGATGACGTCCGCGAGGTCCTTGTCGAGACGACCCGCGTCGGCATTCACGATCGAGGCAGCCTTCTTCACGTGCCCGTAGGCGTGGTAGAGGGCCTTTGGCATGTGGTCGTCGCCGATCGAGAAGTGGATTAGCGAGCGTTGCGTCTGGGCGCCCCAGTAGTGCTCGGCGGGCACTTCGATCGAGCCCATCGAGTCGCTCTCGACCCGGGTGCCGCTGGCACCGGTCCCGATCGGGACAGGTGGCGCCTTGTGCTCGGACAAAGTGGCCCTCACTTCATATCTAAGGACGGGTAGACGGCCTGCCACATGGCGTCCTGCACGGCTTGTACGGGATCGGGAAGACTCACCTGGGCGACCTTGTCCTTCATCGCCTGTCTGGCGACGGCGACGGCGACGGTGGCCGAACTCGCCCGCAGGTTCTCCACATCCGGCAGCAGTCCTGCACCCGGGCGGCGCACATCGACGAGGCCGGCTACGGCCTCAGCTGCAGTGAGCAACATGGCGTCGGTCACCCGCTTGGCCCTCGAGACGACTGTACCTAGTCCGATGCCGGGATAGATGAGAGCGTTGTTGGCCTGGCCGATCGCGTAGCTGGTTCCTTTGTAGGAGACCGGGTCCCACGGCGTGCCCGTCGCGACCAGGCCGCGCCCGTCGGTCCAGCGGATGACATCGCCCGGAACCGCCTCGATCCGCTCAGTCGGATTCGAGATGGGAAAGATCATCGGCCGATCCACGTGTCGGGCCATTTCTCGCACGATCTGCTCGGTGAACGCGCCACCGACGGTCGAGGTGCCGACGAGGATCGTCGGGCGGACCCTCTCCACGACCTCTGCGAGTCCGATAGTGCCGTGCTTACCCCAACCGCCGACCTCCGATCGAGGTCTGGCATAGGGCTTCTGGAAGTCGCGTAGGTCACTCATGTCGTCGACAAGCAGCCCTTGTTTGTCGACGCACCAGAACTGCCGAGTCGCCTCCATCTCGCTCAGGCCGTCCATGACCATGATGACCCGGATCTGATCGGCTATGCCGACGCCCGCCGTCCCCGAGCCGAAGATCACGACTCGCTGTTCGCTCGGGCCCGTTCCGGCCACACGCAGGCCGGCCAGCACGGCCGCGAGGATGATGGCTCCAGTCCCCTGAATGTCGTCATTGAAGACCGGAGCCTTGTCCCGGTACTTGTTGAGGATGCGTCTCGCGTTGGAGGGTCCGAAGTCCTCGAAATGCAGTAGGGCCTTCGGGAACAGCCGAGTTGCCGTCTCTACATAGGCGGCGATCAGCTGGTCATAACGCTTGTCGCGGACCCGGCTGTGCCGGTTGCCGACATACATTGGGTCGTTCAAGAGCGACTCCCGGTCGGTACCGACGTCGAGCATGACCGGGATCACCCGGTCAGGGTTGACGCCCGCCGCGGCCGTGTAGACGGCGAGCTTTCCGATCGAGATGCCCATCCCGTTCGAGCCCCAGTCCCCGATGCCGAGGATCTCCTCGGCATCGGTCGCCACAAGCAGATCCACATCTTCGGCACCGAGGCCGTAGTTGTGAAAGGCGCGCCCGACGCCATCAATGTCGTCGACCGAGAGGTAGACCCCGTTCGGACGCTGGAACTCGTGGCTGTAGAGCTCGATCGCCTGCGCCACGACCGGGTCGTAGACGACGGGCAGCATCTCTTTTAGGTGGCTCTCGAGGAGCTTGTAGTAAAGGATCTCGTTGCGGTCGTGCAACCCGGCGAGGAACTCGTTGCGGGCGAGGTCGATCGGCTGGGCACGGTACTGCTCATAGGAGCGCTTCGTCTGCTCCTCGAGTGAGAGCACACCGGGAGGCAGTAGGCCTTCGAGGCCGAAGGCCAGTCGTTCCTCCCGTGTGAAGGCCGTGCCGCGGTTGTATCGCGGGTCTCTCATAAGGCCTCGACCTGAGGCCGTGGTTTTCCAAGATGCAGTGGTTGTCATTGATGCTTCTCCCCCCTCGGTTCCCCTTACTGTTTCTTTCTCCACTCACCTCGCAAGATGCGAGCCGACGGGTCGACGACGACCCATGGCCTCTCGGGCTTGCCCAGGGCTAGTGCTTAAGCATCCGGATCCTGGCCCCGATCGCGCCACGCGGTCTTCGCTCAGATGACAAGCCCCATCGCCATCGCTACCTGATGCTCAGCTGAGGAACGGCACGAGGTGAGCGTTGACCTCCTCGGCATGTGTCCAGCACAGCCCGTGACTCGCGCCGTTGACGGCGACGTAATCGCTATTTTTGATGTGTTCGTGGGTCCGAGCACCGCAAGCCTCGATGGGCAGGACACGATCGTCGGTGCCGTGCATGACCAGCACCGGGATGTCGATCTTGGCCAGATCCTGCCGGAAGTCGGTGTGCCAGGTCGCCACGCAGGCGATCGTCCCGGCAGCTGAAGCACTTACCGCAGTATTCCAGGCGTTCCTGACCACTTCCTCGCTGATCCGGTTTCCGAGTGTCTGGTCGAGATTGAAGAAGTTCTTGTTCCACTCGGTGAAATAGGCGAACCGATCGGCGGTCAACGCTCCGGCTATCTGGTCGAACACCTCCTGCGGAACGCCCTGCGGCGTCTCGGGCGTCTGAAGAAGATACGGCGGAACCCCGGACACGATCGCGGCCCGCCGGGCGCGCTCGGATCCATAGGCGCCGAGATAACGGGCGATCTCTCCGCCCCCCATCGAATGCCCGGCCAGGTCGAACTCGCGCAGGTCCAAGGTGGTGACCAGCTTGTCCAAGTCGGCGGCAAAGGTGTCGTAGTCGTATCCGGTCGTCGGTCGGCTGGAGTTGCCGAAGCCGCGGCGGTCGTAGGTGATAACTCGATGTCCGCCGGCGATCAGCGCTCGTTCCTGGCGTTCCCAGGCTCGGCCGTTGAGCGGGAACCCGTGGATGAGCACGATCGGGCGTCCCGTGCCGTGGTCTTCGTAATAGAGGTCGATCGGCGCGGAATTCTCCTCGCCTACGGTGATGTATGGCATCGTCGTGTCCGTTCCTTCCTTTTCCTATTTCGTTATCTGGGCGAAGTGTCTGGCACAGCGATCGTCACGCCGGTACGACGTAGGGAAAGCGCCTGTTCCGTTGCCGCTCGGCGACGGCCGGCTTGAGCCCGGAGGGCACGGCGGTATTGACGACGAGCGACAGCATCGCCTCCGGCGCGTTATCGGCAAGTGTCCGTCCGTTGCGACCGGCGAAACCGTAAGTGGCGGGCGAGCCAACCACGTACGACAGCACGTCGGGGAACAGCTCTCTTGCCACAGCCTGGCCATAGCCCTCTGGGTCTTCGGATGTTCCGGTGGCTGCCACCACGGCCGCCACCTGGTCGGCCAGGTCCTTGCCGGCGGCCTCGAAGTCTTCCGACGGGTGCCTGGTGTTGGCCGGGTTAGAAAAGTCGGTGTCACCGGGCCGGAAGATCGGCCACATCATTGGGTGTCCGGCGCGATTGATCTGCCGCCAGCCACCCGCGTCGGTGGCCAATTTCGTAGCGCACCACACGCCAGCTCGGGCGCCCGGTCGCAGCAAGCGATGCTGGTGAGAGACCTCCAACACGATCGACTCGACAGCCGTTCCGGCAAAGCTGTTCCGCGCCTTTTCCGGCTGCCAGCCGGAAAGGTCCACGGCGGTCCCCCTGGCCACCGCCCCGTTGACTATGGCCAGCAGCGACAGGTCGATGTAGAACGGGTCGACACACCGTCCGGCCCACACCTGGGCGCCGCCCCCGCTGGCGGTCTCACCAGTGCGACCTTCCAACACGAGCTCTCCCTCGACGGACTCCGAGCGAGCCTGGTCGCCGGTCAGGGCACGCAGCTGGAACGGCTGGCGCCCGGTCGCATCCGGCTGGCCGAACGACACCCGGTAGGTGAGGGTTTCGAAGTCAGCACCGTCAAAGTGCACCTTGAACTCGTACCGTGCCTCCGGGTGAAAGCCCGGCTCGGCGTAGGCGCCGTTGATGTTCGAGTTGACGTCCATGACGAACACCGTGCCGATCTCGCCCGGGAAGAGGTAGAGATCGTCGATGTAGAGCTGGCCGTTCTGGCCGGCGAGCGGCGTGTCCAAGTGATGGGACATGAAAGGACCCCCCTTTTCTTTTTTGTTCCCCCGGCGCCTGCTTTGCGGCGCTGCAGTTACCTTCGCGCCGAGCATCGAGCGGCGGCCCCCGGGAGAGACCCGGGTCCGATCCCGGGTGGTGCCCCTGGCGTGGCACCCCGAGCCCAAGTTGGTCTGGCGTTCGCTCTAGGGAGGCGGACAGCCGCCCCCAGAACTCAACTGCAGGACCTACCTCGACGGGACGTGCAGTCCGTGGCTCCCCCGGGTCTGGCGAAGCTCGCGGCGCGAAGTGATCCCGAGCTTGGTGAAAATGTTGCCGAGGTGCCATTCAACAGTGCGCGCGCTGAGGAACAACTGGGCGCCGATCTCGCGATTGGTCTGCCCGTCTCGCGCCAGGCGGGCGATAGAGGCCTCCTGGGCTGTGAGGACGGTCTGCGTCTCGGCTGAGCGTTTGCGCACAGCCTCGCCCGTGGCCATCAATTCGCGCCGGGCGCGCTCGGCGAACGCCTCGGCACCCATCGTGGACAGCATCTCGTAGGCGATCCGCAGTTGCGTGCGGGCATCTGTGCGGTGGCCCTCGCGGCGCAGCCATTCACCGTAGAGGAGACGGGTCCGGGCGAGCTCAAAGCGCAGCCGGGTACGGCTCAGCCGGTCGATCGACTGGCGATAGAGACAGTCGGCGGCCTCACCGTCACTCAGCAGCGCCCGGCAGCGAGCCTCGATGCCGAGTCCGTAGTCGGTACCTCCGGCTTGGGTTGTGTCAACCAGCCGCTCAAGCGCTTCGTTGGCGGCTTGGGTGTCCCCACAGCGCGCAGCGGCCTCGATCAGCTCCGGCAGTGCCCAAATGGCGATGTAAAGGGGGTCCTTACCCGCTTGTTGCGCCGCGGCCAGGGCATCGCCGTAGCGGCCGAGGCCGTTGTAGAGGATCGCGGCCACATTCTGTGCCGAGCTCACCGCGTGCCCTTGGCCTCGGGCTCTGCCTTCGGCGACGGTGGACTCCAATAGAGGGGAGGCCTGGTCCTCCCTGCCCGACACACATGCGAGCCACAAGGCTCCAAATCGTGGGTAGCGGACTCCGATCGCCTCCGCTACGACATCAGCCTCGGCGATCAACGAGGTCGCCGCCGCAAGGTCGCCGCTGCGTATGACAGTCGCCGCCTGAGAGGACAGGTCGACCGGCAACTGATCGAGCGCTCCGACGCTGCGAGCGAGCGCGGTCTGGCGGACAGCGATGGCGTGCCAGCCGTCCTCGTCCCAGAGGACGATGGCGGCCACTTGCGCTAGCCAGCCCCACCGGAGGCCTTCTTCGGGAGAGATGTCTCCCCTGATGAAGGTGCTGGCGGCCTCGCGTAATCTCGGTGCCGCGGCGGACCGGCTCTCGGTAAACAGTCGCGCCAATCCATCTAGTAACAGGTCGGCCGGGCGCGGCGCATGGGATGGCGGGGGCAGCGCGCGGGCGGCGCGTGAGACCTCGGCAAGGCCATCGGCGCCCGCCAGGCAGCCGGCGAACATCGCCGCGATCCACGCGCTCAGATAGGTCTCGCGGGCAAGGTCCGGGTCAAGCGGCTCGAGCCGTTCGGCCGCCTTGAGCAGCAGCGGCGGAGCGTCGTTGTTCAAACCCGAGGCGAAAGTGATCTGCCCGCGCAGTAGATCTGCACGGGCGCTGGTCAGCTCATCGAGCGGCCCGGCCTCGACCATGCCCAGCAGTTCGAGGGCCTTGTCGAACGCCCCGGCCTGCATGCTGGCCTGTGCTGCCGCTAGCCCACGTTCCGCCTGCCTGGGCGAGCCAGCTGTCAGCAGCATGGATCGTTCCAGGAATGCCGCTGCTGCAGCCAGCCCACCGCGAGCCTGCGCCCGGGCCGCCGAGCGCTCCAGTTCCGCCGCCACCTCCTCGTTCGGCCACTCCGTGGACTGGGCCCGGTGCCAGGCCCTGCGGTCTGGATCAGCCTGGGGGTCGGTCATCTCTGCCAGCGTCCGGTGTACCTCTCGCCTTTTCGCCAACGAGGCCGACCGGTAGGCCGCGGACCGCACCAGCGGATGCCAGAACCGCACCTGAGAGCCGAACTCCACGAGCCCCGCTTCCACGGCCGGCTCCGCCGCCTGAATTGGAATGCCCAACTTCCCAGCCGCTCGCCACACCAGCGACGGATCGCCGGACGAATCGGCAGCCGCGACTAGGAGAAGGAGCCGCGTCTGTTCTGGCAGGGCCTCCAGCCTGCGCCCGAAGCTGTCCTCGATCGGGCCCGTCAGGGGCAGTGCGCCGGGCAGCCCGAACCCGCCCGCCAGTTCGGCTGGCGTCAGCCCACGCGGCAGCTCCAGCAGCGCCAGAGGGTTTCCCCGTGTCTCCGCGACGATGACGTCCCGGACCCGCTCGTCCAGGGGACCGGTCAGCGCCGACTCGAGCAGCGCCCGCGCGTCGCTGTCGCCAAGTCCCCCCACCTCGAGCTCGGGTAGCCCGTCCAGCTCCGCGCTCGGCTCCCGGGCGGCGAAGACCAGGCCTACGGGCTCGGCATCCAGCCGCCGCGCCGCGAACCCCAGCGCCTGCCCCGACGCGCGGTCGAGCCACTGCTCGTCGTCGATCACACAGACGAGCGGCCGCTCCCCAGCCACCTCCGCCAGCAGGCTCAGTACGGCCAGCCCCACCAGGAACCGGTCCGGCGGCGGTCCGACGCTGAGCCCGAACGCCGTTCGCAGCGCCTCCCGCTGCGGCGCGGCTAGGCGGTCGAGGTGGTCCAGCATCGGCGCGCACAGCAGGTGTAGTCCGGCGAAAGCCAGTTCCATCTCCGACTGCACTCCGGCGACGCGCGCCACCTTGCACTCTGAGGCGTTTATGGCCAGGTAGTTCAGCAGCGCGGTCTTACCGACGCCCGGGTCGCCACGCAGTACCACTACCCGACTGTCTCCGGCCCGGACGGCGTCGAGGAGCCGGTCGAGTACGCCGCGCTCGCTGCTCCGGTCGGTCAGCGCCAGGTGGCGGCCCGGCAGACCGTACTGCGCCGGCATTGACCTTAGAGCTGGACAGAGTCCGTAGTGGCAGGCGTGACCACCTGCGCCTCGGGGGTGCTTTTGTGCCTGGGCGCCACCTGGAGCCGGCCCGGCCGAGCATGAACGTTCATAGACCCCCCAGGTCGCAGTATCGCCTACGGGAAACTGGCGCGGTGAAGATGCTAATGCTCGTTAGCGACCCAACATGCCCGCGGGAGTCTTCACCGATATGCACGGGTATCTTGCATTCATGCCGACCACGCCGATCCCCACCGTCACGCTCAACAACGGCGTCGAGATGCCCGTCCTCGGTTTCGGTGTCTTCCAGATCCCCCCGAACGAGACCGAGCAGGCCGTCGCCACCGCGCTCGAAGTGGGCTACCGCCACTTCGACACCGCGGCCTCCTACCAGAACGAGGAAGCAGTCGGCCGGGCGGTGCGCAGCAGCGGCGTACCCCGCGACGAGTTGTTCATCACCACCAAGTTGTGGATTCAGGATCCCGGTGAGGCAAACGCCAGGGCCGCGTTCGAGAGGTCCCTCGAACGGCTCGGTCTCGACCACGTGGACCTGTACCTGATCCACCAGCCCCTCGGCGACTACTACAGCTCGTGGCGAGCCATGGAGCAGCTGCACGCCGAGGGTCTCGTCCGTGCCATCGGCGTCGCGAACTTCTACCCTGACAGGCTCGTCGATCTCATCGAGCACAACGACGTCACGCCTGCGGTCAACCAAATCGAAGCCAACCCTTTCTTTCAGCGCGGGGCCGACCAGGAACTCATGCGAACCCACGGCGTGCAGATGGAATCGTGGGGCGGATTCGCCGAAGGGAAGAACAACCTGTTCACCGATCCGTTGCTGACCGAGATCGGCAACGCGCACGGCAAGACCGTCGCTCAGGTCGTTCTGCGATGGCTCATCCAACGCGACGTCGTCACAATCCCGAAGTCAGTGCGCCGTGAACGCATGGAACAGAATCTCGACGTGTTCGACTTCGCGCTCACCGACGAGGACATGTCCCGGATCACCACCATGGACACCGGAGCCTCCCTCTTTTTTGACCACCGCGACCCCGCCATGGTCAGCTGGCTAAACAGCCGCAAGGGCATCTGACCAGCCCGACGCGCAGCGTCAGAGTCAAGGTCGGTGGTCAACCCCGCCGCGCTCGAGCAGCGCCGCGGTTCAGACAGGAGTATTTCCGAAGGGATAGTCGTGGTGTTCCTGAACGCCGGGTCGCAGGCGTGCAGAATGACGGGCTCAGCCCTCTCGCCCTTGCACCCATACTCGGCGATACGCGCTTCGAAAGAGTGCCGAGTTCGAAGCACACGCGTGAGATCGTTCGGTGCCGGTACCTCGCGCAGGCCGTGGTCAGTCACACACCCGCTGTCGCTGCCTCGACGACGCTTCACCTGAGCGATCGGACATCAATAACTGATCAATTCTCCCTGGTAGATGGCACTTTCTGAGGGTACAATATGACGGCGGGGAGAGGGTTTGAAAACAGTCCCATGCAGCCCGCCGTTGTCAGATACACAACGTTCTTCCTGTTCAGAGGGTGTTTTCGGTGTCCGCTCGATCAGACACCGAATTAACCTTATTCAAACCCTCTGGCGCGACGGCGTTTGCATCCTGTGCCAGCTGGCGGGTAGTCGATCGTTGCCCTTGCGATCACCGTACGGTCTCAGACAGTAGCGATCCTGCGCAGCTCTGAGCGTGCTGAGGGCTCGGCGAAACCGTGGCCGAAGCGCACTAAAACTGTCTTATAGGTGCGGCTTCTTGGTACGTCAGCTCCATGACTGACTAGCTCCCGAGGGAGTGCTCGGTGCGCTTCCAGGCGCTCACCCAGGCTGACCAGATTCTTCGGGCTTACTATCTGTCAACTGTGTCGAGCCCTATCGCCGAGACGCTGGCGGTCATGCTCCTCGTCGCGACGCTCGCGTGCGCTGTCGCTCGACCCAGGGGATGGCCGGAGGCCGTGTTCGCTGTCCCGGCCGCCGTCTTGCTCTTACTGCTCGGCGTGCTGCCGCTGAGCCAGGCCGGCGCTGAGCTTACGAGCCTTGCTCCGACCATTGGCTTTCTCGCTGCCGTCCTCGTTCTCGCGGATATGTGTGACCGCTACGGCCTGTTCGAGGCCGCCGGGACCTGGATGGCGACCGGCTCTCGCGGAAGGCCGATCGCTCTCCTCGCCCTAGTGTTCGTAGTCGCAAGCATCGTGACCGCCGTGCTCGGCCTCGACGCGACGGTGTTGCTGCTCACCCCGATCGTGCTCACGACGGTGGCACGGCTTCGGCTGCGGGCCAAGCCGCACGCCTATGCGTGTACCCACCTCGCGAACTCGGCCTCGCTGCTCTTGCCCGTCTCGAACCTCACCAACCTCCTGGCGTTCCGCGCCAGCGGGCTGAGCTTCGCCCGCTTCGGAGTGATCATGGCGTTGCCGTGGTTGGCGGCGATCATCGTCGAGTGGGTTGTGCTGCGGCGATCCTTCGCCACCGACCTAGTCGGGCGCAGTGAGGTCAAGGTTACGACGCCGCTTCGGATCCCAGTCTTCGCCTCCGTGGTAGTGGCGCTAACCCTCGTCGGGTTCTTCGTGGCCTCGCTCCTGCATGTGAATCCCGCCTTCGCAGCACTCGGTGGCGCCGTCATTCTCGCTGTGCCGGCCCTGGTGCGCCGACGCGCACAGGTACGCGACATCGGCTTTGCTCTCGATGTCCCGTTCCTCGCTTTCGTGCTGGCCCTCGGGCTTGTCGTGAAGGGCGTCTCGCTCCACGGGCTGGGCCCGCTGGTGGTCCACCTAGTGCCGAACGGGACATCGCTCGGGTCGCTCCTCCTCGCCGCTGTGGTCGCTGCCGTGCTCGCCAACCTCATCAACAACCTCCCAGCGGTGTTGCTCCTTCTCCCAGCAGCAGCGGTGGCCGGGCCGGGGGTGGTGCTCGCGGTGCTCATCGGCGTTAACGCGGGCCCCAACCTCACCTACGTCGGCTCGCTCGCGACCCTGCTCTGGCGCCGTGTGCTGCGACAGCGCGGAGAGGAGCTACCCACCTCGGAGTTCCTCCGTCTAGGCGTTGTGACGGTGCCGCCCGTGCTGCTGGCGTCGACTGTTGCTTTGTGGGTATCACTGAGATTGGTGGGATGATTCAACCAGTGAGGGTTGTTGTCTGGTTGGTCGAGGGGACATGGCAAGGCTGCCTCGACGAGGCCGCCCAGATTCTTCCCCCCGACGCGCAGGTCGCGCTCCTCCACGTCACGCCCTCCGATGTCAGCGAGATCACCGAAGCGGCAACTGCCGGGTTGCTCGGTCGGGCCTCTCGTGCGCACAGGCCCACCGGCCATTTCGAGGACGTCGCGGACGACGAGGCCTCGGAGATCCTAAGAACCGCGGCAACGCGGCTCGGACGGGAGAGCACGGAGCTTGTTCATCGTCGGGGACGGGTTGAGCGCGAAGTTGTTGGCGCAGTCGCCGAGGGCGTCGACCTCTTGGTTGTGGCCCGCGACGGTGACCGTTCGCGTCTTGGTCCGCACAGCTTGGGCCACGCCACTCGCTTCGTCGTCGACCACGCGCCGTGTCCGGTGCTGCTGGTGTGGCCGGACGAGGCACCGGGCATTGAGTCGATACCACCACCACCGGCGCACCATACGCCGCATCGGCCCCACCGCGAAGGCCCGTAACTCGGCAATCTGGGCCGCTGTCTTGTAGCGCGGTCACTGCCGTCGTGAGTACGGATTCGGCGATCTCGTGCGCACGCATAGCCGTCGATCTGGCGCGGGTACCTGAATCCTGGGATCACGTAGGCCACCACCCAGATTGGAAATATTGCTCGCGAAGGCATCGGCGGCCCTCCATTGTTGGCCACCTAGCGAACCGGGGATTCGGGCGTACCCGTAGCCGTCTGATAAGAGCGGCCACGACGTAGTCGGAAACGGGTGGGTGATCCGCTCAGAAACGGGACTTCGGTGCTCGGTCTCACCGAAAGACAAGCGGTAAAGGGACAGACTGGAATGAGCCGATAGGGGCTTGGGCCCCACAGCGCTCTGTTGACAGACCTAAGGCGCCTCAATGCGATGTGCTGCAGCCGCTAGCTGCCCCCGGTTCTTGATATCTAGCTTGGCAAAGACACGATTCAGGTGGCTCTTCACAGTGGGGACCGAGATGAACAGCCGCTCTGCTATCTCCGCGTTGGTCAAGTGCTGGCCGACAAGGGACGCCACCTGCTGCTCTGACGCCGTGAGGCTCTCCCATCCCGAACGAGCACGGTTATGGCTGCCCCTCCCTCGCTGGGCGTAAGCGACAGCTTCTTCGAGACTGAGCGCCCTGCCTTCCGACATGGCGCGCCCGAAAGCGTCGTCGCCAAGGGCGGTTTGCAGGTCCACCTGCACAGGAGATAGTTCATCGCGAGTTGGGGCCGATCGCACGTAGCCGATGAGATCCCTTTGGCTCTCGGCCGCCCCCAGGAGTCTGGACGCCTCGGTGGGGCTCCCGAGGTCCCCACAAGTAATGGCCACGAGCTCTAACAAGTCGATCACCCACAGCACGTGACCACCCTCGAACGCTGCCGCCAGACCGTCACAAGCTAGGCCATGGGCACGAGTCGACCGGCCTTCTGCCCGCGCTAGGCGGGCCTCAACCCCCAAGATCGGGGCTCCTGCTGGTTCAATTGCTCTTGGCAACCGCCAGCTTGATGTGTCGAGGTGCTGCCGCCCCGTGAGGAGGTCACCCCGCCGGACGGCGATCTCGGCGAGAACAGCGCGGTTTTCGACGCACATGGCGGAGAGCCCGAAGGACTCCAACTTGGCGGTCGCTGCCTCCAGGACCTGGTAGCCGTCTTCCTGCTGACCTGCCAGACCAGGATCCTCCCCCTGCCTGCGTCGTTGCTAGCGACGAAGAACGCGTAGCCCAACGCGGACTCCAACGAGATCGCCAGGTTGATCGCGTCGGTGGCTCCCGGCTTGCCCTGGCGTGCGAGCGCTTCAGCACGATAGGCCTCACCGCACGCCACGTAATGCGGATTGGAGTCGCCGCACACCATGTGGCCTGCCTCTTCCACTGCTCGTTCGAAGCGCCCGGTGCAGATCGACGCATACGACAGCAGAGCCCGGACGGAGTACTGACTCGTGGGCCAATCGGTGCCGTCGGAGACCTCCGCCGCCTCCTCGCCGACCATCAGAGCCTCCGCTGGACGACCGAGGCGGATCAAAGCCCAGCCCTTGGCGTGCAGGCCCAGTATCTCGATGAGTTGTTGCCCGCCCTCCCGGGCCAGACGGGTGCCCTCGGTCGCAGCTTTCAATGCCGCCTCTGGGTCGGCATCGAGTTGAGAGGTCGCCCACCTGACCAAGCCACCGGCCTGTACGCGCTCGTCACCAAGCGACCGCCCGAGACTGACCAGCTCCGAGGCCAGGTACAGCGACATTGCAGGGTTGTTCAGGCGCGAACAACGGCCTGCCAGGAACAACAGGTCAGCCCGCAGGGATGGCTCTATGTCCGCGGCCAGTAAAGGCCCGCACTGGGCCAGCGCCTCTGATTGGAGGCCTTCGTCATAAAGGAAAGTGGCCAACGAGGAGAGGAGGGCTGCGCCCGTGTCGAACTGCTTGGACTCGACACTCCAACGCAGAGCCGCGCGCAAGTTGTCGAGCTCGGGCTCTAGTTCCTTCCGAGCCAATGGGAAGTCGCTCGTACATTCCCTTGGTTCCATCCGCTTGGCCAACGCGGCGAAATAGTCGAGGTGACGATCCCGCACGGCTCCCGTAGCGCCCTCGGCGTCGAGGGCAGCCGCGGCGTACGCGCACATGGTCTCGTGCAGCCAGAAGCGGTCGGCCCTGGGCGAAGCTTGCACCAGTGACTTTTCGACCAATGACGCGAGGAGGCGAAAAACGTCGTAGCGCTCGACCTCGACACCCGCGCAGACGGCCTCAGCGGCCTGGGTATTGAAACCTGAGGCGAAAACGGCCAGGCGGTGCAAGAGCCGGCGTTCGCCTTGGCCCAGCAGCTCGCAGCTCCACTCGATCGAGGCCAGGAGCGACCTGTGGCGCCTTGGCCCTGAGCGCCGACTGGTGGTTAGCACGCGGAACCGGTCGGAAAGCCCTTCGGCAATTGCCTGGACGCTCATCAGGCGCACCCGAGCGGCCGCCATCTCCAGGGCCAAGGGGATGCCGTCGAGGCGCTCGCAAATACGAGCCACGACAAGGGCGTCGTCGCTGTCGACTACGAAGTCGGCCCGGGCTGTACGGGCTCGCTCGATGAACAGCCTCCCTGCCTCGGAGCGGCGCAGCCATTGCTCGTCTGGATGTCCGGCTGGCTCGGGTAGCTCCAGTCCCCCCACGTCCACAACGGTCTCACCGCCGACTCCAAGTTGCTCGCGTGAGGTGGCCAGCAACCGCACCCCTGGGCACTCCCGTCCCAAAGCATCGGCCAACGCCGCGCAAGCATCGATGAGGTGCTCGCAGTTGTCGAGGAGGACGAGCAAGTCTCGCTCTGACAACTGAGTCGTGAGGCTTTCAAGTGGGCCCCCGTTTTGCGTCTCCCACAGCCCCAATGCTCTAAGGACGGTGCCGGGTACCAGCCGAGGGTCGGAGAGGCCCGAGAGGTCCACGAAGAAAACGCTGCCCGGCGGGACAACTGTCGTCCGCTGGCCCACCTCGATGGCAAGGCGGGTCTTGCCACAACCCCCGGGGCCAACCAGGCTGACCAGCCGGTGCTTCGCGAGCCGGCGGTCGACTAGCTCGATCGTCGCGCGGCGCCCGATGAAACTCGTCAGCTGACTAGGGAGCCTCCCCCAAGGCTTCACCAGCGCCAGTATGCGATGGGGCACAGGCCAAGCGCAAGGGGCAAAGTTCCAACCTTGGTTGGATGCTTTCGCACTCTGTCTAGGTCATCCTTGCCCTCTTGGCGGCATGACAGACCAGCCTGGACTGGAGGGGGGCCAACATGAAGAGAACTGTTGCCAGGAGAACTGTTGGCCTTGCGGCGCTAATAGGTGGTCCCGGGCGCTCGCAGCGGCAGGATCGGCGGTCGCGACAGCCTCTTTTCTCCTCACGCACCCGCGGGGCCAGGCGACGCTCACGGCGTCCGAGGAGGGTCGCCTGGGTCGCTCTGGTTGCCGGGGCGTTGGCCAGCACCGGGCTGACTACCCCGCCAGCAGCGGTCGCAGCCACCTCGGGAGCGCTCGGGGGCGCCGGCCCGGCACCCGGGACGATCTTTGTGGCGAACGCGGGCGCGGGCGCGCAAGGGGCCGGGGGCACAGGGCGAGGTTCAGTCACCTTGTACCGCCCCGGCGCGACAGGAAACGAACGCCCGGAGACCGTGATAACGAAAGGGATAGATGGCCCCGGTAGCATCACTCTTGACTCCTCGGGCGACTTGTGGGTGGCCAACGAATCGGGCAACGTCGTCGAGTACAGCAGGGCCGATCTCGCCAATGCTTCTCCGGTCCCGACCGTGACTCTCTCCTACGGAGGAGGTGGCCTCGCGTTCGACCCCTTGGGCGACCTATGGGTGATCAACGGGTTACTGGTGGTCGAGTTCACCAAGGCCGAAATAGCCAAGTCAGGCTCGCCAAAGCCCGTGCACGCTTTCGCTGACAGCTGCAGCGTGGCGTTCGATCCCAATGGGGACCTGTGGGAAGGCAGCACGTTTGACACTGTGGCCGAGTTCACGAAGTCGCAACTGGCCAAGTCCGGAGGAGAGCCCAAGGTTGTGATCACCTCGGCCGACCTGGACGGGCCGTGCAAGCCCGCTTTTGACAGCTCGGGTGACCTGTGGGCCGGTAACTACAACACGAATACGGTGGTCGAGTTCACTAAGGCGGAACTGTCCAAGTCGGGCTCGCCGGCCCCGAAGATCGTCATTTCCTCGCCACAGAATGGCAGCCCGGGCGATGTCGCAGTCGACGCTTCGGGTGACCTATGGGTCCCCACCATGGAGAACTCTGTGGTCGAGTACACCGAAGCTCAGCTCACCAAGTCGGGCTCACCGGTTCCGGCTGTGACGATTACCGGCCCGGCAACAGGGCTGAACTGGCCCTGGGCGGTCGCCATCGAGCCCTAGCCCGGTCCGGGGCTCGGGGTGCTACCTGTCAGCCCAGGGCCGCACTTCATCGTCGACCAAGCCACGGACAACACGTGGAGGCTTGCCGTTCTTCTTCTCTGCACTACAAACCTTCCGCAGTCCAAAGAACAACAAGACCAAAAGAGGAGGCAAAATGACACCCAACCACTCGACCCACGTTGGCACCGCTCGGAGCTCGAGTGGAGCGCCAAGTGCTCGAGTTCGTGCGATGAGTCGGCCCGCGTTTAAGAAGAGCATGAGGACCGGGGTGCTGTGCGCAATGGTCGGCTTCGCAGGCCTCATGCTGGTCGCAACAAGCGAAGGGGCCTCTGCCACTGACCTAGGCGGCTTCAGACCTGGGAGCGTCGTCGTCGCCCAGGGTGGCACTATCGCCGGGAACGGCACTGGCACGACCGGCGTCGAAGCTAATGGGGAGGTGGACGTGTACCCACCCGACTCCAACGGTGACGTGGCACCGGTGGCAAGCTTGACCCAGGGCTTGTCCGGCCCCTTCGTCGTGGTCTTCGACCCGTCAGGCGACTTGTGGGCGGCCAACGTAAATACCAGTACTCTCGTCGAGTTCACTCGGGCCCAGCTGGGCACACCCGACCCTGTGCCGGCCGTGACCATCTCGTCGGCCACGGGCGCACTCGACAACCCCTACGGCATGGCTTTCGACCGCCGGGGCAATCTCTGGGTCGTCGGCAACTCTTCGGGTCAAGTCTACGAGTACGCGAAGTGGCAATTGGCCAGGTCGGGCTCGCCGACGCCCGTCACCACTATTACGAACTTCCCGGGCACTCCGCTTGGCGATGCTTTTGACCCCCGAGGCAACCTGTGGGTGACGATTCAAGTTTCTCCAACTTGTCTTCAGGGCTGTGTGGTGGAGTTCTCTCGGGTCGAGCTGGCCATGCCGGACCCGATGCCGACGGTGACGATTTCCTCGATCGGTGGCGCCAACATGGCCTTCACGCCCTCGGGAGACATGTGGTTGGTCACCGGGGGAGGGCTGCCGGACTGCTACGGCACTCCCTGTAACAATGAGCTGGTGGAGTTCACCAAGGCCCAGCTTTCGACGTCGGGTTCCCCCACGCCAGCTGTCACGATCAGCTCAACCGCGGTCGGCGCCGCCGGGTCCCTATGGGGCCCCTACGGCGTCGCCGTCGACCCCGACGGTGACGTGTGGGTTTCTAACTTCAACAAACCCACCACAGTCGAGTTCGGCAGGGACCAGCTTTCCGAATCTGGGCCGCCCGCTCCTTTGCGGACGATCGCTGGTCCGAATACCGGGATGAACTGGCCCTCCTTTGTCGTCCTAGCGCCGTAAGTGTTGCCCGACGTTTAGCCTCAGCACGGCGGCGTCACGCTGGCCCAGAAGCGCTGGTGCTCGCGCTGGTGCCGCCTGTGCCGGGACCTGTCGGCCCCCGGTGCTGGGTCGCTCGCCGAGCTCACATCGGTGGGTTGACCTCAGCGAGGTCCAGCCTCAATGCCCACCACTTGGTGGGACGCCACCCGTGCTTGTCCTCGTGTTGGCTAGTGACGGCGGCCCAGGTGTTTCGAAATCGCAGTGCGAAACTTGCCCGATAACCCACGTGGGTTGACCACGCCACCCGCGTCCTGTTGGGCAACACGTTGGTTCTCAACGCGCCCCAGTCGCCACCGACGGGTGGTCGCGAGACGAGCAGAGATTCCCTGCAACACAACGGGATGATCTGCGTGGGTGGAGGCTGATCAGTGACGTCAGGGTCACGGGTACCGAATCGGCAACTTGTTTTAATCCACCTCGGGAGTCTGAGGGTCTGAGATCCTCAGGCGTTGGGCTCGGTGGGATCGCTCGCGAATCGGCTGCCGCTCGCCTTCGGGCGTTCTAGCTCACGAACGGCCCGCGTCCCACCGTGCCCTCCCGGTGAGGAAGTGGCTCAAGAGAGGTTTGCTCCGCCGCAAGTTGCATTGCCCTCCTCGCCATTCACACCAACAAAGCAGAGGAGGAGTCATGAACGACGACGTGCTCGTGAGTGTCGACCCGCACAAGGCGAGCAACACCCTGGCGGTGATGGACCCCGTGAACCGAAGCGTGATCGAAGCGAGTCGCTTCGAGAACACCTCGGAGGGCTACAAGGAGCTGAAGGCCTTCGTCCGACGCTGGTCGAAGCGTCGTTTCGCCGTGGAGGGTTGCCACGGCGCCGGGCGCTCGTTGTCGCAGCGCCTTGTCTCCGACGGCGAGGTTGTCCTCGACGTGCCGCCCAAGCTCGCCGCCCGGGTGCGGGTCTTCTCCCAAGGCCACGGCCGAAAGACCGACCGGGATGACGCGGTCTCGATCGGACTGGCCGCCCTCGACGGGGCCGGCGTCCAGCGCGTACAGCTCGATGACGCCACGGTCAGCTTGCGATTGCTGTGTGATCGCCGCGAGGAGCTCGTGGCGCTGCGCACCCAAGCCGTGTGCCGGTTGCACCGGCTCTTGGTCGAGCTCACCCCTGGAGGTGTGCGCCGTGAGCTGAGCGCGAGTTCGGCGGCGGCGGTTCTGGTTCGCCTCCGGCCCAAAGACGCCGTGTGTCGGATCCGTCGGCAGCTTGCCGTCGGCCACGTCAGTGACATCCGCGCTCTGGACCGCAAGATCAAGCTGTCCGTTCGCAGATCGCCGAGCTCGTCGAAGCGAGCGGAACCAGCCTGGTCGACCTGTTCGGGATCGGGCCGGCGATCGCCGGGCGCATCCTCGCTGAGGTCGGTGACATCAACAGGTTTGCCTCCAAGGACCGCTTTGCCACCTACAACGGCACCGCCCCCATCGACGTGTCATCCGGTGACCAGGTGCGCCACAGGTTGTCGCGTTCGGGGAATCGGCGCATCAACCACGCCCTGCACATGATGGCCGTCACCCAGATCCGCAACCCCAAGAGCGACGGGCGTGCCTACTACGAGCGCAAGCGGTTGGAGGGAAAGACGGGCAAAGAGGCGCTCCGCTGTTTAAAGCGCCGACTCTCCGACGTGGTCTATCGACAACTCCTTGCCGACGAGCAGGGCAGAATTGCGCGGTGCGGATCACCTACAACCGCCAGGCCAACGCCTTCTACCTCGAGCTCACCGACGAAAAGCTCACACCCGGCCGAACCACCATCCAGGCCGAGACACCTGCCGGCATTGAGGCATTTATCGCGCTTGACTGGAAGGATGACCGTCTCGTCGGAATCGAGGTTCTTGACGCCGACGTCACCCTCCCGCCAGACCTCCTCCGTCAGGCAGAGACCACCGACTGAGGAGCGCATAACGGCCCGCGCTTGACAGAGAGGAGCCGATACGCGCTTCGACAAAGTGCCGAGTTCGATGCACACGGGTGAGATCGTTCAGTGCGGTACCTCGCGCAGGCCGTAGTCAGTCACCCACCTGCTGTCGCCGCCTCGACGACGCTTCAGCTGAGCGATCGGACATCGGTAATGGACCAATTCTCCCTGGTAGATGGCCCTTTCTGAGGGTACAATATGACAGCGGGGAGAGGGTTTGAAAACAGTCCCATGCAGCCCGCCGTTTGGACCAAGATCTGGTCGACCAACCGCTAGAACGCGTGAACGCCGAAATCAAGCGACGCACCAACGTCGTGGGGATCTTCCCCAACGACGCCTCGGTGATGAGACTCGTGACCGCGGTGCTCGTCGAACAGCAGGATGAGCGGGAGGTGGCAGAACGCCGTTACCTCTCACAGGAGTCCATGGGACTCATCGACCAACCCGTTCCCGACCAGCTTGGCGCAGAGGGGTGTCATTGGGGATCATGGCCTGACAGACTGAACGCGCGTCGAGAGCACTTCGACTCGGTCGATTTACACCTCTTCGCGGGACGCGATCTGCACGACGCACTTGCTCCTGAGCTCACAGCTCGTAATTGTGCCTGGAGCCATGCCAAGAATGACATATTCAGAGAGGGGCCCGGTGAGCAAAGTAGTACTGACGCTAATGGCAGTCCACGCGCATCCCGACGACGAGGCGACGAGCACGGGGGGCGTCCTGGCCCGGTACTCGGCGGAGGGGATTCGGACCGTCGTGGTCACCTGCACAAACGGCGAACTTGGCGATGGTCACGAGACGACCAAGCCAGGCGACGCCGGTCACGACGAGGCGTGGGTTGTTGCCACCCGCCGACGCGAGCTCGAAACAAGCTGCGAGATCCTCGGCGTCACGTCCCTCGAACTGCTCGGGTACCGGGACTCAGGGATGATGGGCTGGCCACAGAACGACTCCGTGGGTTCGTTCTGGACGACCCCGGTGGAAGTGGCCGCCGAGCGACTTTCAGCACTCATAGAGCGTTACCGCCCGCAGGTCGTAGTCACTTACGATGCCAACGGGTTCTACGGCCATCCCGACCACATCCAGGCTCACCGGATAACAGTCGCAGCACTAGAGGCGACGCCGATACCTGACAAGCTCTATTACCCCGCCATCCCCCGGTCGGCCATGGAGGAGTTTCGCGAGGCGCTTCGTCGTGCGGGCGTCGAAGAGCCCGACGAAGCGGAGGAGGATTGGGATCTCGCCATTGCCGACGAACTGATCTCCGCCACTGTCGACTGCAGCGACTACGCGGCACAGCAGTACGCGGCTCTCCAGGCACACGCGAGCCAAGGAGATGGGAGTTTCTTCACCCGGCTCGGGGTCGATCTCTTCTCGAAGATGATGAGCCGCGAGACGTTCGTGCGTGCATTCGACCGGACTGGTGCACCCACACCCGAGGACGACCTTTTTGCCGGCTTGCGCGACTAACGACAGCTTGCCGGCAGCCGAGCGCGCCGAGCTCCTGCAATCCGCTCGCGATGCCGCCCAGCAATGCCGACAAGCGAGGAACTACGTTGTCGCGGCGAGCATCGCCGATTTAGCCAAGACCGCCGGTGCCATGTTGAGCATCGTCTGACCGTGCGGTCCGCCAGGACGAGGCGGTCTCCAGGGCAAGGAGGATCCCGGTCGTGCTGATACGAGGTGGAGTGGTAGTAGACGCCGACGGCGAGCGGTCAGCCGATGTGCGCACGGCAGCCGACGGACGGATCGCCGAAGTTCAGGCCGACCTTGACCCGCTGCCCGGCGAGCAGGTGCACGAGGCGGCCGGGAAGCTCGTGATACCAGGGGGCATTGATGCCCATACCCACCTTCACATGCCCGTGGGTGCCATACGCGTGTCAGACGATTTCGTGAGTGGGACACGGGCCGCCGCCATCGGTGGAACGACGACCATCATCGACTACGTGACAGTTGCCCGGGGTGACGATCCGATGGCCACTGTGGCGACATGGCGCTCATGGGCCGAGCCGTCGGTCATCGACTGGGGCCTCCATCTCACATTCACCGAGGCCGTGCCCGAGTCGATCGTGGCGGCGGGGGTCGAGATGGGGATCACCTCTTTCAAGCTCTACCTCGCGTATCCGGACCGCCTGCAGGTCGACGACGCCACCATCGTGCGCCTGATGCGCGCCGCTCGCCGGCACGGGGCCCTCGTCACGCTGCACTGTGAGAACGGCGGCGCCATCGAGGAGCTGCGACGAGAGGCGCTAGCCGCAGGGCGAAAGAGTGTGATCGAGCATTCTCGCACTCGGCCGGCTGTCCTCGAGGGTGAGGCCGTCGGGCGCGCGACTGCGTTCGCGGAGGTAACCGGCGCTTCCATCTACATCGTTCACGTCTCGTCTGCACCGGCGCTAGCGGCGGTGCGCTCTGGCCGCGAGCGCGGCGTGGATGTCACGGCGGAGACCTGCCCTCAGTACCTCTACCTCGACTCGAGCCGCTTGGAGGGTCCCGACGCGATCGATTTCGTCTGCACGCCGCCGTTGCGCGACCCATGGCACGCCGAGGAACTGTGGGAGGGATTGGCACGCGGTTACATCCATACGGTCGCGACCGACCATTGCCCGTTCTGGCGCGCCGATCGCCGTGCGGGCGTGGCGGGCCGACCGGGCGGGGTGACCGATTTCACAGACATTCCAGGGGGCCTTCCTGGCATCGAGACACGCCTTGCTCTTGTTTGGCAAGGTGTGCGGTCCGGCCGCATCACCACGGCGGACTGGGTGCGCCTGTGTTCCGAGGCCCCAGCCCGAACCTTCGGCCTGTGGCCGGCCAAGGGCTCGCTGGCGGTCGGTGCTGACGCCGACGTTGTGGTGTGGGACCCACAGCGACGTCAGTCGCTCAGAGCGATCGACCTCGACATGGCCGTGGACCAGTCACCCTACGAGGCGATGGTGGTCACAGGCTGGCCCGAGCTAGTCCTGAGCCGGGGCCTGCCGGTTGCCGTGAACGGCCGTTTCATCGGCGAGTTGGGCTGGGGGCGTTACAGGGCCAGGGCACCGCTCCAGCGCGAAGGGGAGTGAACTCGGTTCTCGCAGTCTTTGTGACGGCCACGCTTGGCTCCGCCGCCGCCGCGGATTCTGGCGGCTCGCAGACGGATCCCGGGTGGAGACCAGTGTAAAGGGGGCTCTCGCCCCGATGACTCCTTGCAGACCGGCCGGCACGGACGGGCGGCCTGCGTGCCTTGAAGTACGAGTGAACGGTCAGGATTCAATCGAGAAAGCTTTCAGCAGGTCTCTTGCATATCCGAACGCAGCGAAATAGCGCGTCTTGAACGGTAATGAGAGCCCCAATGGCTGTCTTCCTGGGACTGTGATTTGCACAGTGGCTGCGCTCGGTCCGGCATTGCAGTCGCACTGATCGGATTAGCCACCAAGCAAGGGCGGAAGGAGCTCAGTCTCTCTCTGGGTGCGTAGGCTCCGGCTGGGGGATGGGCTTCGTTGCCTGGCGCCTGAGCGAGAGCGCTTCTCACGTCGCTCGGCGCAGTCGGAGCGATGCTCGTCCGGCAGCTCGTGAGCAGATGTCTCGGCCGGGCCATCGTGGCTTGAAGAGGCACCCGAAGGACACGTTCCTATTCCAACCACGGGAGCCGGAGATAGGGGAGAAAGACCCTACCGAGCGCGCGTACCCCGCCCTAACGTCTAGATCAAAGGCGAAAGCGTCAAAGGAGAGGCTCGGCATATATATCGAGGTCAAAGGCTCTATTGAACTCGACAGGCCGGCCTAACTCTCTGAGCAGGCTTGAAGTCACCAATGAGGAGATGGAGACAGTATGTTGCTTGAACCACCTACCATGGTTTCGCAGAATGAGATCACCCTGAACGTGCGCGAGATCGAGCCCCTGTTACAGGCGCCCCCGATGAATGTTCCGCCGTGGCCCGGTGCCATCATCACCCTCAAGGACGGCCGCACGATGTACATCCGCCAGGCGACCGTCGAGGAAGCCCCGGCGATGATGGGTTACATGAAGCGCGTCATGGAGACGGACCACGACTTCTACGACGTTGTCGGAGCCCGAGTCCATGCAGAGATCGCGGGGTGGTACCGCAAGCGGCTGAAGGATCCCTACACGCTCCTAGGGCTCATCGACGGCGAATGGGTGGGATTCGCGAATGGGCGGCTGATGAACGAGGACATCAATATCAGCCTGCACACGATGGCGCTGGCCCGTGGTGGGCGCATCGGCGCAATCATGTACTACGTCAAGACCTGGTACGCCTTCGAGATCCTCGGGAACAAGGAGTTCTGGGCGACTTACGAGAGCTACAACGGATGGCACCGTTGGGGGCTTGGTATGGCGCAACCTTCCTATCCCTGGCCCGAGTACCAGCACGAGCTGGGAGGGGCACGGGTCTACTACGTCACGAAGAAGTACTGGGACGCCGTCGTCAAGGACTACGTCCGTCAGATGGTCGGCGCCGACCTCGTGTTCGACGTCCCTGCGGACATCGTCAAGGCGAACGAACAGCTGAAGATCCCACAAGACGTGACCGTGTAGCCATGACCGTAGGGCAACCGGCCGCGGGTGAGCCCAAGGACGCCATCGCGCCGGACGTGACGATCGAACGCGAGATCGCCGAGGTGGTCCGTGGCAGCTATGCACGAACCACCGGTCAGTCGGGCAAACGGCGGATCGGTGCCCGCGAGCTGTTCTCCGAGGTGCTTGATCCCGACAGCTTCCGGAACTGGGACACGGACCTTGTGGACGTGTCCGCGGGGCCTGAGTACCTGGACCAGTTGGCCGAGGCCCGTCGTGCCTCCGGTGAGGACGAGGCCGTGATAACCGGCGAAGGCAGGATCCGCGGCCGTCGTGTCTGTGTGGTCGCCTGCGAGTTCGCTTTCTTGGGAGGCACGATCGGGGTCGCCGCGGCGGAACGGCTCACCCTGGCGATCGAGCGCGCCACTGCGGAGCGACTCCCGCTGGTGGCCTCGCCGGTGTCGGGCGGCACGCGGATGCAAGAGGGGACCGTCGCCTTCCTGCAGATGGTCAAGATTGTCCAGGCGCTCATGCAGCACCGCAGAGCGGGCCTTCCGTATCTCGTGTACCTGCGCCATCCGACCACCGGCGGGGTCTTCGCTTCGTGGGGGTCTCTTGGGCAATTGACCGGAGCACAGCCGGGAGCGTTGATCGGATTCCTCGGGCCGCGGGTTTACGAGGCGCTCTACGGAGCTTCCTTCCCCGAGGGCATCCAAGTTGCCGAGAACCTGTACCGCTTGGGCCTCGTTGACGCCGTGCTCGTGCCGGGAGACCTATCCGAGATAGCCGACCGGGCACTTGACGTGATGTGCACTGCAACCGGCGAGATTCCAGCCGCTAAGGCGCCGCCCGACGAGCTTGTCGACGACGTGCCCGCATGGGAGTCGATCGAGCGCACCCGCCGGGTCGAACGCCCGGGCGTCGAGGAGCTCCTGCGGGCCGCTTCACATTCGGTCACGATCCTGAGCGGGACCCAGGAGGGCGAGCGTAGCGGCGGTCTCATACTGGCCATGGCCAAGTTTGGGGCGGCACCGTGTGTCGTGGTGGGGCAGGATCGCCTCTTCCCCCGCGAGGGTAGGCCGCTCGGGCCGGACAGCCTCCGCGAGGCGCGCCGGGGGATGAGCCTGGCGGCCGAGATCGGGCTGCCACTGCTCACGATCATCGACACTCCCGGTGCTGCTCTGTCCAAGGAGGCCGAGGAAGGTGGGCTCGCCGGTGAGATTGCCCGGTGCCTGGCCGACATGGTGACCATCCCGGTGCCCACCGTGTGCCTGTTGCTCGGAGAGGGAGCGGGCGGGGGCGCACTCGCATTGTTGCCCGCCGACCGCGTCGTTGCCGCCCAGCACGGATGGGTTGCACCACTGCCCCCTGAGGGCGCCTCGGAGATCCTCTACCGGACGGTCGAGCGCGCCCCAGAACTCGCCGCGGCGCAAGGAGTGAGGTCGATTGACCTCGCTGCCGCAGGAATCGTCGACCGGATCGTGCCCGAGCGACCCGATGCCGCCGAAGAGCCGCGGCAGTTCCTCGGCCGCCTCAGCAAGGCCCTCGAGTACGAACTGACATCCCTCATCCGTTGGGACAAGACGGAGCGTCTGGGCGCCAGGCATCGGCGGTACCGGAGGCTGGGCCTACACCAAGATCCATAAACGAAAAGGAGTTTCGAAAGAACATGTTGCAGCCCATCGAAGTCAGGAAGGTCCTTCTCCAGAAGGTGACCGACGCGTCGGGGTTGGAAGAGTTGATCGACAAGGGTGTCTTCCGGGCCGACGACGTGGTTGGTGTCGTCGGGAAGACCGAGGGCAACGGGGGTGTCAACGACTACACGCGCCTCCTCGCCGATCGCGCGTTCCGGGAGGTCCTCGTGGCCAAGGGGACCCGGACCTGGGAGGAGGTCAGGCAGATACCGCTCGCGTGGTCAGGCGGTACAGACGGTGTGCTCAGTCCTCACGCCACGATCTTCGCAAAGATTCCAGTGGAGAAGGCGCCGGTCACCGACGAGGCTCGCCTCTCGGTAGGCGTCGCGATGAGCGACCCGATACTTCCCGAGGAGATCGGCCGGACCGCGATGATCGAGAAGGTCGCCGCCGGAGTGCGCAGGGCCATGGAGTCGGCCGGCATCACCGATCCGGCGGACGTGCACTACGTCCAGACCAAGACGCCACTGCTCGTCCTCGACACCATCAACGACGCCAAGCGTCGGGGACACAAGGTGTGGACCGAGGACACCCTGGAGTCGATGGACCTGTCCAATGGGACAGCCGGGCTCGGGATCGCCGTGGCGCTGGGTGAGATCGAGATGCCGACAGACGAGCAGGTGATGAACGACCGTTCGCTCTACTCATCGGTGGCATCGTGCTCCTCGGGTGTGGAACTGGACAGGGCCCAGATCGTGCTAGCAGGCAATGTCCGCGGGATCGGGGGCCGCTACCGGATCGGCCACTCGATCATGGAAGACGCCCTTGACATGGACGGAGTCTGGAAGGCGATTCGCAACGCGGGCCTCGGCGACCTCCCGGCCGACTGCCCCCACCCGCGCTACTTGAAAGGTCGGCTTGTCAACTTGTTCCTCAAGTGCGAGGCCGACCCCTCCGGTCATGTTCGCGGCAAGCGCAACATCATGCTGGACGACTCCGATGTTCACTGGCACAGGCAGATCAAGGCGTGCGTTGGTGGCGTGGCAGCTGCGGTGTGTGGAGACCCGGCAATCTTCGTGTCCGTGTCGGCAGCGCACCAGGGCCCTCCGGGCGGCGGACCTGTGGCGGCGATCGTGGACCTGGGATAGAAGTATTCGCCAAGACAGTCGGGCCGGTGGGCCCGACTGTCTGTTTCGGAACTGGAGAAGAGATGTCGCAGACACAGCTATTGCCGGCGTGGGCGAGCACCGCTGTCGGCGAGCTGCTCCGTGGTCGGGGACAGGACGCGACCGTTCTCGGCTCGACCAGGGTGGCGTCGTACCTCAGTGTGCCGGAGCCCGGATCCAGCACGCCGGTGATCGCTCTGTTGAGCGAGCAAGCGGTGCGCCTGCCGATAGCCGTCACCGTCGCAGGGACGCTGCCTGAAGCAGGGAGCACCGTTCGGATCGGTGACGGCTTGATTGTCGCTCACGACCACGCCTGGCGGCCGGTGCGGTGGTGGGACCCCCGTCCGCACCTGGTCGCTGGCGATCTGCTCCGACATGGGCCGGAACTCCTTGAGGTGCTCAAGGATGAGCCGCCTTGCCTGCTCGGCTTGTCGCTCGCCGACGCGCTGAGCGTGGCCGGTGCCCTGGCGGCGGGGGACGTCGGGCCCGCGCTTGCGGTGATCGGCCTTGGCCCGGGCCTCACACCCGCCGGGGACGACGTGGTGGCCGGTGCGCTGGCGGTGCTCTCGCTGTGCGGTGGTCTCGACGACGCGGTCCGGGATTCCATCAGGCTGCACGCGGCCACGCACACAACGGCCCTGTCGGCCGCCCTTGTGGCCGCGGCGGGCAGGGGACAGGTGATACCGCAGGCAGCCGCCGTCCTCGCCGCGCTCGCGACAAGGGGCCCATCCGGTCCGCTAAGAGCGGCGGTCGCAGAGCTGTTTAGAGTCGGGGCGACCTCGGGACACGACCTGTGCGCCGGCATGGCGGGAATACTCGCACGATCCGTGTCGGCTGAAGCGTTCCGCTCGATAGGCGGGGCCTGCACGGGGAGTCCGCGATGAGCACCAAGGTCGAGTTGAGACACGGCATCTATCGCGACTCAGTGGTCCTCATGCAGGTGAGTCAGGCGGTCGCTGCGTGCCGTGGCGTGACTGCCGCGATAGTCGCCATGGCCACGCCGCTCAACATCGAGATCTACGAGCGCCTCGGGTTCGACCCGGAAGCGGTGGCGGCAGCCTCTCCCAATGACCTGCTCGTCGCGGTGCGGGCTGAGGACGATGCGATTGCAGCTGCAACTGCCGAGCTGGAACGGCAGCTGGCTCCATCGCCGACTTCCCGGACCGATGGGTTCGGTTCACCCCCCGCTCCCCGGACTCTTGCATCAGCGCTCCGTCATGGCGGCTCGCTGGCGTTGATCTCGGTGCCAGGTCAACACGCCTTCGTGGAGGCTATGGATGCCATCCAGGCCGGAGTGTCGGTGATGCTCTTCTCCGACAACGTGCCCATCGAGCAGGAGATCGTGCTCAAGGACGAGGCGGCGTGCCATGAGGTGCTGGTCATGGGTCCGGACTGTGGGACGGCGGTGGTAGGCGGGCTCGGCCTCGGGTTCGCGAATGCGCTCCGTCCAGGTCCGGTCGGCATGGTGGCCGCCTCGGGAACCGGTGCCCAAGAAGTGACTTGTCTGCTCGACGCAGAGGGCGTTGGCGTCACAGCGGTGCTCGGCGTGGGTGGGCGTGACCTGTCAGCCGCAGTGGGCGGCCGTTCGACGCTCGCCGCCATGAGGGTGCTCGACGAGCACCGAGCCACGGAGTTCATCGCGGTGCTGTCCAAGCCCCCGGACCCCAAGGTCGCCGAAGCGGTGCGCGCCGCGGCTCAAAGGCTGAGCACTCCCTCGCTGGTGTCCTTCGTAGGCATGGGACAGGGCGACCTCACTGCCGCCACGGCGCAGATCCTCGCGGCGCTGGGCAGGACACCGACCGCGCCACCAGAGTGGCGACCGCCCTACGAGCGGGGTCCCCGAGCCGGCTTCATCCGAGGCCTGTTCTCCGGGGGGACGCTCTGTGACGAGGCCATGGCGATCGCCGCAGAGCGCTTGGGGCCGATCGCGTCCAACACTCCCCTCCAGCCGGCGTGGGTGTTAGGCGCTGACCTGCATGCGTCGGGCCATCTCATGATCGATTTTGGTGACGACCGGCTGACCGCGGGAAGACCACATCCGATGATCGACCAGTCGCTGCGCCTCGAACGGATAGCGCAAGAGGCTTCCGATCCTGCTTGCGCAGTGCTCCTGCTTGACGTCGTGCTTGGCTACGGAGCCCATCGGGATCCGGCTTCAGAGCTCGCCCCAGCCATTGCTGCAGCCCGCGAGAGAGCACAGCGCGGCGGGCATGATCTTGCCGTCGTTGTCTCGCTCGTCGGCTCGCTCTCGGATCCACAAGGTCGTGATGCCACTGCAGAGACTCTGGCTGCAGCGGGCGCGAGTGTGCACCTGTCCAACGCCGCGGCTGCGCGTACAGCCGTGAATCTTGTCGAGGGAGCAGGCCGATGATCCAGCTAGACGACTCGCCGGCAATGGTCACGGTCGGCGCGTCGCTTTTCGCGGACGCGCTCACGGCTCAGGTTGCCACCCCGCTTCAGGTGCAATGGGCACCACCGGTGGCAGGCAGCGAGGTTGACTTGGCGGCTGTCGCCGCCGACATGAGAACCCACGCAGCCACGGCAGAGTCAGTTCGGCGACTCATCGCCACCAGTCCACGTTGGGTGGACGTGGTACCTGCCCGGGAGGCGCTGGGCCTCGGGTCTGGTGAGTTCCTGCACGCAGGACCCCCGGTCGACTGGGCGAACGCGTCCGGTCCAGTCCGCGGGGCGCTGGCCGGCGCCATGATCTACGAGGGGCTCGCCCAGAATTTCGAGGACGCCGAGCGCATCGCCGCGCAGGGTGCCATTTCGCTCGCGCCCTGCCACTCGCGCTCGGCGGTCGGCCCGATGGCTGGCGTGGTGAGCGCCTCGATGCCGGTGTCGGTGCTCGAGGACGGGGAGGACGGCAGGCGGGCGTACTGCACCTTGAACGAAGGACTCGGAAAGGTCCTACGGTACGGGGCCTACGCCCCCGAGGTCATCGACCGCCTTCGCTGGTTGGAGCGCGTGCTCGGTCCGCTGTTGAGTCAGACGCTCCGTCGGCGCGGGCCTGTCGACGTGCGCAGCCTCATCGCCCAAGCCCTCCAGATGGGTGACGAGTGCCACAACCGCAACCGCGCTGCCACTTCGCTGTTGCTCAGGGAGATCACACCCGACCTCCTCGAGACCGGCGCCCGCAGCGAGGACATCGTGGCAGCGTTCCGTTTCATCAACGGGAACGACCACTTCTTCCTCAACCTCTCCATGCCGGCAGGCAAGCTTGGCGCCGACGCCGGCAGGGACATACCGGGATCCACCATGGTCGTAGCGATGGCCCGCAACGGGACCGAGTTCGGGATCCAGGTCTCGGGGACCGGGGACCAGTGGTTCACGGCCCCCGCACCGTCGGTGAAAGGGCTGTATTTCCCAGGGTTCGGGCCCGAGGACGCCGGCTTGGACATCGGTGACTCGACGATCACCGAGACGACCGGGATCGGCGGTTTCGCGATGGCGGCGGCGCCGGCGATAGTTCTCTTCGTGGGCGGCGAGGTTTCCGATGCACTGGATAACACCTTGAGGATGTACGAGATCACCCTCACCGAGCACCCGTCCTACAAAGTGCCCATACTTGGCTTTCGGGGCACTCCGACAGGTATCGACGCGACGCTCGTCGTGCGAAGCGGCGTGCTGCCCTCAGTCAACACCGGGATCGCCGGCCGCGAGCCCGGCGTGGGCCAGGTCGGAGCTGGCTTAGTCGTCCCGCCTATGTCCGTGTTCGTCGATGCCGTGCGGGCACTCGCCCGTCGGGCCGAGCCGCGAGGAGCGCTTACAGCGCCCGGAATGAAAGAGCCGTCATGAATGACATCTTCAAGTATCGTGCCCCCACCTCACGCGCCGAGCTGTTCGGCCTACTGGCGTCCCACGGTGAGGGCGCCAAGATCCTGGCGGGAGGCACCGACCTGCTCGTCGACATCCGCAGCGGCCTCGTCCATCCCGAGCTGGTGATCAATCTCAAGAAGGTCCAAGACTTCTCGGGTCTCGTCTGGAGCCAGTCCGAGGGGCTGATAATCGGGCCCGCGACGACTGTCAACGACGTTCTTCACGACGCCCGAGTTCGCGAGTACTACCCGCTGCTCGCCGACTGCGCCCTGACGATTGCCTCCCACCAGGTCCGCAACCGGGCGACGGTGATTGGCAACATCGTCCACGCCTCGCCCGGCGCGGACATGGCACCCGGCCTTCTCTGCCTGGGTGCCCGCGTCCGAATCGCGTCCCAGCGGGGTGAGCGCGAGGTGTGCCTCAAGGATTTCTTCACCGGCGTGAAGCGCACGGTGCTGCGCCACGACGAGATCGTCGAGGCCATCACCGTGCCTCCCGACACGGCCAAGTCCCGCGGTGCGTACCGCAAGCTGAAGCGGATCGACGGCCACGATCTTGCCCTGGTCAGCGTCGCGGTCACGAACACCGGCAGCGCCGTGCGGGTCGGGATCGGCGCGGCTGCTCCGACACCGTTGCTCGTCGAAGGGCTCAGCCACCAAGACCCGGCAGATGTTGTGGTGGCGGCGGCGCTCGGGGTGGCGCGCCCCATCAGCGACCTGCGCTGTAGCAAGGAGTATCGGGAGTACATGATCGAGGTCTTCGTCCGCAGGTTGCTTGAGGAGGTGCGGTGATGTGGATGTCTGTTGAGGTCAACGGTCACATCTACGAGCGCGAGGTGGCCGAGCACTGGACTCTGCTCCGCTTTCTCCGGGAGGACCTTGAGCTGACTGGGACCAAAGACGGCTGCTCGGCCGGCGAGTGCGGCGCCTGCACGGTGATGCTCAACGGCGAGGCCGCGAACGCCTGCATGGTCCTCGCGGCCGAGGTCGACGGCGCGACGATCGAGACGATCGAATCGGAAGCGGTGAACGGCGAGCTGTCGGAGATCCAGGCGGCCTTCGCCCGCAACTATGCGGTGCAGTGTGGCTACTGCACCGCCGGCATGGTCATGTCGGTCCGGGAGCTCCTGCGGCACAACCCCAAACCGACTGTGGCCGAGATCAAAGAGGGCATCGAGGGCAACCTCTGCCGATGCACCGGTTACCAGCAGATCATCGAAGCTGTGCTTGACGTGTCAGGCCAGATCACCAACGAGACAAGGGGGGGATTGAGATATGTCTGAGCACACCATCTCATCGGCGCCGACCCACGTAGGCGACAACGTCCAGCGCGCCGACGATCTCGCCAAGCTCACCGGCGGGGCCATGTACGCGAGCGACCTGGCATTCGCCGGCATGCTCTACGCCCAGGTGAAAAAGAGTCCGCATGCCCGGGCAAGGATCATCGCGATCAACACTTCCAAAGCCGAGAACCTCCCGGGCGTCCATGCGGTCCTCACCGGAAAGGAGCTCGACTACCGGATCGGCCTGTATGTCGTGGACAAAGACATCCTGGCCAAAGATGCCGTGCGGCACTTCGGCGAGGCCGTGGCCGCTGTGGCCGCGGAAAGCCTGGATATCGCCAGCCGGGCTGTCGAGCTGATCGACGTCGAATACGAGGTCATGCCGCCGGTCCTCAGCCAACTCGAGGCGCTCGAGGAGGACTCCCCGCTGGTCCACCCCGACCTCGGCAGCTACGACTACGTCAAGGCTTCCTTCAGCCCGCAACCTGGCACCAACATCCCCAACATCACCAGGATCCGCAAGGGGGACATCGACGCAGGCTTCGTCGAGGCGGAGTGGATCATCGAGCGCGAGTACACCAACCCGTCCGTCCAGCACGTGCCGCTGGAGACCCACGTCGCCATCGTCGAATGGAAGGCGGGAGACGAGGTGACCATCTGGTCGAGCGCGCAGTCCCCCTTCACCGTGAGGGACCTCTTCTGTCGCGCGTTCAAGCTGCCATACAACAAAGTGCGCGTCGTCATACCTCATGTGGGCGGTGCCTTCGGCGGCAAGGCGGGGATCCACCTCGAACCCCTACTCGCCTGCCTCTCCCGCAAGGCCGGGGGAAGGCCGGTGAAATTCCAGGCCAGTCGGGAGGAGGAATTCAGCCTCCTGCCCTGCAGGAGCGCCCTCACCTACCGGATCAAGACCGGTGTCGCTGCCGACGGCCGCATCACCGCACAGAAGTTGCAGATGTACTGGGACGCCGGTGCGTACGCCGACTACGCCGTCAACGTCACGCGTGCTTCCGCTTACTCGGCGGCGGGTCCGTACGACATACCCAACGCCTGGGTGGACGCCTACACGATCTACACCAACAAGCCATGGGGCACGGCCTACCGCGGGTTCGGTCACGTGGAGTTCTTCTGGGGCCTCGAGCGGCACATGGAGCTTGTCGCCAAGGTGATCGGGATGGACCCCCTGGAGTTCCGCAAGAAGAACCTGCTCAGGCCTGGCTCGACCACATTGACCGGTGAGAGGATCAACGAACACACGGGCAATCCCCTCAAGTGCCTCGAGGCCGCGGCCAAGGCCATCAACTACGGCCGGCTCACCCCTGAGGAGGAAGACCGCCAGACGCGCACGGGCCGCCGGATCGGCAAGGGGATCGCAACCCTCCACAAGGCCCCCGCGATGCCGAGCTTCACGACCACGGCAGCCGTGGTCAAGATGAACTCGGACGGCTCGGTCATCATCAACGTCGCTCTCACCGAGATCGGTCAGGGCACGGCGACCGTCGTCGCCCAGATGGCGGCGGACCGTCTGCGGTTCCCCATCAGCATGGTGAAGGTCGCTGTCGAGCGGAACACGGACAAGGACCCCTACGACTGGCAGACCGTGGCCTCGAAGGGGCTCCTCCTCACCGGCAACGCGGTCCTCGCGGCGTGCGACGATCTCCTGCACCAGGCCTACTCGGACGCGGCCCAGGTGCTGCGGGCCCAGGTTGCCGACCTGGACCACGACGCGGAAAGGATCTTCATCAGACAGCGCCCGGAGGAGTCGGTTACCTTTGCCTCCCTGTCGATCGGGTACGTCTACCCCAACGGCAACGGGGTTGGCGGCCCGCTGATCGGACTGGGCCGCTACACTGCCCAGGGCTTGACCAGCCTCGACAAGGAGACCGGGCAAGGGCTTCCGGCCCTGGACTGGACTTACGGCGCGCACGGGATCATCGCCGAGGTCGACCCGGACACGGGCGAGTACAAGGTGATCAAGATCGCGTCGGCCTTCGACGTGGGCAAGGTGATCAACCCAGGCACCATGCGCGGCCAATGCATCGGCGGCATGATCCAGGGTCTGGGAACGGCCGAGTGTGAGAGCTACATCTACGACGAGCATGGCCATCTGCTCAACCCGTCGCTCACCGACAACAAGATCCTCACCTCGAAGGACCTGCCCGAGGAGATCGAGTGCATCGCCGTGGAGACGCCACAGCTCGACGGTCCCTTCGGCGCGCGGGGGGTCGGCGAGCACCCGATGATCTCAGTGGCACCAGCGCTCGCCAATGCCATCCAAGACGCGACGGGCGCCGAGCTGACGCACATGCCGGTTCGCTTCGAGGACGTGTGGCGGGCGATTCGTAACAAACTGCCGGTCGACACCTGGGTCACCAAAGCGCCTTCCATCTGAGGGAGCGGTACCTTGCCGAGCGTCGCGGGTGCCGCCTACCTGGCGCACGGTCGACCGAGCAGGTCCCCGTTCTTCTCGCCGAGCTATGAACTGGCCGCGAAAGGAGTTGGTGTGTGATGCAACTCGTGATCCGCAATGGCCGGTTGGCCGCTCCAGGGGTTGCTCCCGAGGCGCTCGTAGACCTGCTCATCGATGAGGGCCGTTTCGCCGCGGTGGAGCGGGCGGGAGTTCGGGTCGACAATGTGGCCCAGGAAATAGACGTGAGCGGGGCGATGCTCAGCCCGCCCTATGTCGAGCCACACGTGCACATGGACACTTGCCTGACCGCCGGCGAGCCGAGATGGAACGAGAGTGGCACTTTGTGGGAGGGCATCGCGTGCTGGTCCGAGCGCAGGGCGATGCTCACTCACGACGACGTCGTTGCCCGAGTCAACGAAGTGCTGCGCTGGCAAGTCGCCAATGGTGTCCTGCACGTCCGCAGTCACGTCGACACCACCGACCCGTCGCTTGTTGCGCTCGACGCGCTGATCGAAGTTCGAGAGCATGTTCGCGACGTGGTCAACCTCCAACTCGTGGCCTTTCCTCAGGAAGGCATCGTCTCGTTTCCTGACGGCGACAAGCTGATAGCCGAGGCCGCCCGCCGTGGCGTCGACGTGATCGGGGCGATTCCGCACTTCGAGGACACCCGTGAGGACGGAGTCCGTTCTCTCGAGATCGCGGTCTCGACTGCGCTCGACGCAGGACTGCTCATCGACGTGCACTGCGACGAGATCGACGACGAGCAGTCGCGCTTTGTCGAGGTGCTGGCCACACACGCGATGCGTACCGGGTTGCGGGGACGGGTCACGGCCAGCCACACAACCGCGATGGGCAGCTACAACGCCGCCTACAGCTACAAGCTGCAGCGGATCCTGTCCCGGGCCGGCATCAACCTGGTCTGCAACCCGATGGTGAACCTCCATCTCCAGGGTCGTTTCGACGCCTATCCCAAGAGGCGAGGACTGACGCAGGTGAAAGAGATGCTCGGGGCCGGAGTCAACGTGGCCTTCGGCCATGACGACGTGATGGACCCGTGGTTCCCCATGGGCACCGCAAACCCGCTCCAGGTTGCGCACGTCGGCGCATTGGCCACCCAGATGACGTCACCGGCTCAGATCGCGGAGTGTTTTGCGATGGTCACCACGCGGGGAGCCGAGGCCCTCTCGCTGGGCGACTCCTACGGGATAGCGGCCGGCCGGCCTGCGAGCCTCATCGTGCTACCCGCGACCGATCCCTTCGACGCCGTCCGCCGTCAGGTGCGACCGTGGTACGTCATCTCTCACGGTCGCGTCGTGGCTGAGACTGCTCCTGTGGCTGCCACACTCACATGGCCAGGACATGCCGCGGCAAAGATCGACTTCGTGCGTGAGCGCGACGTCAGCCAGGCGACCTGGCCGCGCTGAGTACCCAGAGCGCCTAGGGACTCCCGAGCGGGCTCTCCCGGCGCCAGTGCCACAAGCTGCGACGAAAACCTCGGCACCGGCCACCATCGCTTACTGGCGACTCTTTCCATAGTCGAGTGATCAGGCTCAACTAGCCGTCCGACGCCCCACACCTGGTCGCGAGCCCTGCACGATCCACGCGAGCTCACCCGCGTGGTGGGCAGAGCGTTGCGCCTCTGGAATGCGGGCGCGAGGCTTGTCGTCAGCACACTTGCTGCCGGCACCGTCAGCCCACGCCGAGCCACGTGTGGCAGGCAATGGCATCAGTCGTGATCGGAGGTGTGGCATGCGCAGGTCACTCGTAGGCGAACTACTCGCGATGGCCGCAATCTCCGCAACGATCCTGGCGGGCCCCGTTTCAGCGGTTGTTGCGAGCCCACAAACCGCGGCACCGGTCGGGAAGCAACTAGCGGAACTCAAGGGCTCCGACACTCTTGCCGGCGATGCCGTTGGAGTCTCAGTGGCCATCTCGGGCACGACCGCGATCGTGGGCGCACCGGGTTACGCGAAGGATGCCGGCCGGGCCTACGTCTACACCGGGGCGGCGGGCCACTGGGACCAAGTGGCCGAGCTAAAGGGATCCGACACCGTCGCGGGTCATTTCTTCGGTTACTCGGTTGCCATTTCGGGCAAGACGGCCGTCGTGAGTTCGCCGGGCTACGCCAAGAACGCCGGCCGGGCGTATGTGTTCACCGACACGGCGGCAGGCTGGAAACAGGTTGCCGAGCTGAAGGGCTCCGACACCGCCGCCGGTGATTACCTCGGTGACTCGTTGGCCATTTCTGGCGACATCGTCGTTGTGGGCGCCGACGGCCACAGAAAGAACGCCGGAAGGGCCTACGTGTTCACCGACATGGCGGCAGGCTGGAAGCAGGTTGCGGAGCTGAGGGGCTCCGACACCGGTGCCGGCGACGGCTTCGGATACTCGGTGGCGGTCTCAGACACCACCGCCGTAGTGGGTGCACCGGACCACGCCAAGAGCTCCGGCAGAGCGTACGTATTCAGTGACACGGCCGCCGGCTGGAAGCAGGGCGCCGAGCTGAAGGGCTCCGACACCGCCGTCGACGATGGTTTCGGCGTCTCGGTCGCCATCTCGGGCACGACCGCGATCGTGGGCGCACCGGGTTTCGCCAAGGCGGCCGGCCGGGCGTACGTGTTCGCCAAGACCGGCGAGGTCTGGCACCAAGCGTCAGAACTGAAGGGCACCGACACCGTCGCCAGCAACGACCTCGGTTACACGGTCGCCATCTCGGGCGCGACCGCAATCGCCGGCGCGCCAGGCGTCGCCAAGGATGTCGGCAGGGCGTACGCGTTCACCGACACGGCGGCAGGCTGGAAACAGGTTGCCGAACTGAAGGGATCCGACACTGTCGCAGGTGATTATTTTGGGTACTCCGTGGCGGTCGCGGGCACAACCGCGATCGTCGGTGCTGACGGCCACGCGAAGAGTGCCGGGCGCGCATACGTATTCGGCGCGTGAAGCGGGCTGAGTGCGCTTGCGGCACGGCACAGGGTCGTCTCGCGAGTCGCCGACGGTCCAAAGTGCCGGGCAAAGTCCTCTAGCTTCAAGTTGCTCAGATCTGAGCCCGAGATGGGATTCGAACCCATGACCTGCGCATTACGAGGGCCTTCAAAGGCGTCTTCTTGGGTTCCGCCTGTTCGCAACGCTTCGCATAGAGGCAGGTCAACAGGGGTGAAACCCGATCCCGGTGCGACGCGCTGCGACCCCCTAGGACGGGCGAGGACTCAATTGTTGGGACAGGATCCGTTTCGCTCAACAATGTATTGACACTTCGAGCGTCAATAGAGTCGCCCCATCGTGCTGACCGCGCCGTTGACCGTGCGTCCCCCTATGCGACATTCACAGACAAAGGGTTCACGGACGTAAGTCTTCAGCCCTTCGCAGGCGCGACGTGGAACAGATGTTTGGTCTCGTCGATCAGTCGCGAAGAAGGTGCACCTGGATTCTCGACACCCAGTTCCAATTTGGCCGTTCGGCGGGCCGGTGGGGTGCGGCTTTGCTGTTACGGACCGAGCGCCTGGATCGGAATGACGTGGACGCCGTCTTCTCGGACGTAGCCGTAAGACGCGGGCAGCACAACGGCAAGGAACGCCGGTTCACCTCGGTGCTCCACGTCGATGCGACTGATGAACTTCTTCAGATTCTTCGCGGCGTCATCGGCGTGGACAACGCCGAGCTTCACCTCGATAGCGCCCCAGCGCTCGCCGGCATCCACGATCGCATCCACTTCGCCCACGTTGTCCCGGTAGTGCAACACGCTCCCGCCGTTTCGCTGCGCATACACTCGCAGATCGCGCACAACCAGGCTCTCGAACAAGAACCCGAAGTAGTTGAGATCCTTCAATAGCTGAGCCGGACCCGCCCGCAGGGCAGCCACGGCGAGGCTCGGGTCGCAAAAGTGTCGCTTCGGCGCCGAGCGCAGCCGTGATCTCGATCGAAGCCGCGGAGCCCATGCCGGTTGCTCCTCGAGCACCATGAGGCGATCGAGCGCGACGAGGTACGAGCTCGCGGTGGCCTCCGCGACGGGTCCGTTCGCTCCACCTGCGTCGGCTGCGATGGTGGCGATCGACACCTCCGTCGCGACATTCCGCGCGAGCGAGCGGAGGACATTCAGGACCTTTTGCGGGTCGCGAGTGACGCCGTCGACTCGTCGAATGTCCGTCCTCGCGACGGAGTCGAGGTAGCCGCGAAGCACACGCTGGGCGTTGGCAGCGCTACTGTGCATGAGCCCAGGCCAGCCGCCTTTGGAAGTGATCTCGGCGAGCTCCGAGATGCCGATCTCTGGGGCCGAGACGCTCGTTTTCTCGCCGTCGAGGAGCTTCCCGAGCGAGACATCGCCAGTTGATCGCCCCAGTTCGAAGAGCGTCATCGGCCGCATCCGGATCCACGAGAATCGTCCCGCTCCGGTGTGCCTGGTCGCATCGTCCGCGGGAACCGCGGAGCCGGTCAGGATGAATGGACCCTCGCGCGCGTCGACCGCTCGACGCACGTGGTTCCAAAGCTGGGGCACCTCCTGCCACTCGTCGATGAGGCGCGGCTTCTCCCCGGCAAGGACGAGTGACGGATCAACCTCGGCAGCTCTTCGCGCCTCCTGATCGACGTCGAGCAGGACTCTGCTCTTCGCACGATGGCTCGCGGTCTCCGTCTTTCCCACACCCTTGGCACCATCGAGCACCACAGCGCCGGAAGCACCCAGCGCCGCGTCCAACTCGGCGTCTACCACCCTGGATGAGTACTCCGACTCGTGCAGCATTGAACAGGAAAGCTTAGCTTCTACTTATGCATCCGCAACGATACTACTTATGTATTCGCAACAACTTCAGCATGGTATTCGCAACGCAATTGGTTGGCGATTCGCATCGTTGGCGCGCGCTGGTCGGCGCGACGCGGCGCTGGTGGAGGCTGACTTGGCGTTGGGGAAGTATCGCGACGTCCCCGAGGTGTGTCTCGATGTCGGACTCGTTCTGCTCATCTGCGGGAATCCAGCCGCGGGGTTGGAGCAGTTCGACGTGGCCGTGGCGATCCGATCAGAGTGGGCTGAGGCACATGCGCAACGCGGCGCCGCGCTGGCCGAGCTGGGACGACTAAGGGATGTCGTAGCGGCCCTGGAAACGGCGCTGTCGTTCGACCCGGAGCACGAGGGAGCGCGTGCGGATCTGGAAACGATGCGCTCCGCGACCGGGTGAATCGACCCATTTCGGAGCGCCGACACGCCCAGATTGCCCGCCCTTCAAGACAGTGAGAGCCGGTGACGGCTCCATCGGGAAGTTGAGCGCGTTCAACTCAACTGCAACGGTGGAGAAGCCGTTGGTCCTCAAGTGCCAAGGGTGTGTGGTTGGTGATGGCGGAGGTTGGTGATGGCGGAGGTTGGTGATGGCGGAGGTTGGTGATGGCGGAGGAGTGACCCCGGCGAGTGGTGATGGTCGAGAGAGATTGGGCGAGAAGCGGTTGGGAAAGAAGGCCGTGGTCGAGGAGGATGAAGAGGTCGTCGCCGAGGAGGCTCTACGGACTTACGGACGCCGGAAACGTGGTCACCCGAATACAGCGAGCCGGTGCCATGCCGCGCCAGTGTCGCTCGTCTCGTATAGGTAGCTATCACCGCTCTCGCTGGGGGCACCGAAAAGCGCCCAGGCGTCCATGGCGTTGAGGGCGGCCGTGGCGAGCCATCTATACGCGTAGGGCAGTTGCTGCGAAGCGGCCACGGTTCCCTGCTGACCTCGTGCCGCGGGGAACGAATGGATCTTCCACTGCACTCCACCGTAGAGGGTCGAACCGAAGGTGATGCTGCCGATGTCTTCGTCGGTGGCCGTGAACCACGCCGTTGACGGCGACGCCAGCGTGAGCGCCCACACACCGGAATTGACGGAACTGAGCGGCACCGACTCTGGCCCACCCGGGGAGGTGGGAACCTTGGGCCGGATCACTCGTATGTAACTCGTCGAGCGCAGCACGTCCAGCCAGGAGCGGCCGAGGTCAAAGCTGCGCAGTAGGTCGAAGGTGGTGGGCACGCCCTGCATGCCCACCGGCCCTGCAGCTTGCGAGACGAGAATCCAGGCCGCCTTGCCATCACAACCGGCGATCGAGACTCCGCCTCCGAGTTTGTCGGGTTCGGCTCCAGGTGGCAGGACCCCAGATGAGAGTGCGAGCCTCCAGCTGCGCCCACCACTTGTGCTGACGAAGACGGCAAGACGGCGAGCGCGGCTACCCACCGCCCATCCAACGCCCTTGCTGGTGAAGCAGATGCCTGTCGGCTCATCGCCGCCTATGAAGGCGTCAAAAGCGATCCATCCCGGCGGCAGCCGTAGCGGCCGCCAGTTCTTGCCTCCGTCAGAAGTGATGAACAGGCTTTGACTGCCGACCGAGACCAGACCCGCGCTTGGCGACCAGAAGTCGATCCCCGAGACGCCACCTGCAACAGGGTGCAAGAGAGCCTGCCAGCTCACACTGCCGTTCATTGTCCGCACGAGCTCACCGTTCTCCACGGCGAAACCAACTCGGCTGTTGATGAAGTCGAGATCGGCTGCCGTGGAGTTCGTCCCTAGCCTCTCGACCCAGGAGTGACCACCGTCGCTCGAAGTCATGACACCGATCGCGCCCGCGGCGACGGCCAGGTGTGGACCCACGACCTGAATCGTCGAGACGGCGTTGCTCGACGGCGACCACGATGCCTGCTCAGCCCGCGAGATGGAGGCTGACTCCGGGCTCCACGTGGCGCCTCGGTCGCTCGTGCGCAAGGCGATGACGAGGCCGGCGCCTTGAAGGAAGCCATTTCCGGGAGAGGTGAACGAGACGGGCTGGCCCGACACGGCGATCGGCGAACGGGTGAGGGTCCAAGTGCTCCCTGCATTGGTTGTCTCGATGAGCCCACCGGGTGCCGCAACAACCCAGTCGAAAGCGTTGACCGGCTCGAACCAGTCGGCCGGTGTGGTTTGTATCGGTACAGCGTGGGTGTCGACCATGCCGGCAATGTGCCACGTACGGCCCATGTCGAGCGATCGTTCTATGACCAAGCGAGAAGTCCCGACCGACACCGGCACGATGATGGTGGTTCCAGCCCGGCTCGAAATGAGATAGGGGGTGCCGACATCGGTGCCGCCTTGATCGAGAACGTCCCAGCGGCCCCATCCGCCGGGCGGTGCGGCCAGTGGTGTCGGAGTCCAGTTGACGCCCCCGTCACGAGTGCGCCACACGAGCGGCCGTGCGGCTCCCTCCCCGCAGGCGCCGTAGGTCCACCAGCCGACATTGGTGGTCGCGAAGGCGATGTGCGGGGGACTGAACTCGGGACATGCCGTGTCCGCATACAGGGGCAGTGCGACGGCCTGCGGCGGCAGGCTCGTCGGCGGAAGCTGGCTCCAGGTGCGTCCACCGTTGTCTGTGCGCCACCAGACCATCGTTAGTGAATTCGTGGGGGGCGAAAAGTTGGTGCCTACTGCCAGCAGCCAGCCGTCTTCCGGGTCAGCAAAGTAGAGCTGATCAGAGAGGGTGGGCATGGTCGGGGGCGGCGCGACTATCGGCAGGTCAGATAAGTACCAGCGCCGTCCGCCGTCGGAGGTCCGGTAGACACTGGTGGCGCCGGTCTGTTCCTCCAGGGCAACCCACGCGTCCTCAGGGCCGAGGAAATAGCTCGCCACCAGGCCGAAACTGACTTGGGACACCGGCTCGGACAGAACGATCCGCCAGTGGTTCCCGTCGTCGGCACTTCGGAGCACTACGCCGGAGCCGTTCTCGATGTTGAACGACCAGACAACGTCTTGGGTCGTCGAGAGCAGGTTGACGGCACCACCCACTGGTGTCGCGCTCTGTGCGGCTCCCGCAACGGAGAGATGTGACGGGGGACCGATTGCGACGAGCGCCAACACGACCACGGCCGTTGCTGCGAGACGGAATCGCGATTGCCGTAGCAAGGATGCTCCTAGGTTCCAGCGCCGCGCCTGCACGAGCCTGCCGCACAGGACTGGTGGGCCCTGCAAGCTCGATTAGGAAGCGACAGAACGACTGGGCAGACTCGCGCGGCTGAGATGATAATCGCAGTTCAGCGCATGGAATCGTCGCGCCATCGCCAAATGTGGCGGGTGGCATCCCATTAGCGCGGAGACGATGGATCTCAATGCGGGGCAGTTCGATTCCTCCCGCCGAGGTACCAAGGTTCGCGCCCCGGTCCGCGACACGAGCGAACTGTCCCCGACGGGGCGGGAGCGTGCTGTCCGATGGCGCTCGCCCTCCACGAACCTGTTGCTCACCATCGCAGAGGTGGCGGACCTCCTTGGCGTCCACCGGTCGACCCTTTATCGGACGATCGGGCGCGCGGGCCTGCCGCTGCCGATAGTCCGCGTCGGGGCCACTATGCGAGTTCCTCGGATCGCCGTCGAGCGGATGCTGGGTGGCGACCTGTCGACGCGGGCGCCCGTGCCGCTGTTCGCCCCGCGAACCCAAAGCGGTCTCGTCGAGCCGGCTTCCTACTGTTCCGGCTGCGCATCGCCCCTTCCGGTGAGCAAGCGGCCGATGTGCTCTGCCGCTCGCCGGTCCTCCTCACCGACGGCGGCGGTGTAGTGCCGCGCCATGTAGGCAGTCGACCAGCCAAGCCGAGACTGCTTCTGGCGCTCGGAGATCACGGCGTCGATTGCAGTGGCTTGAAAATGTCTCAACGAGTGAAGATGCAGCTCGGAGGCTACGCCAGCCGCCTTGCGAGCTTTGGCAAAGGCATGCGAGAGCGTGTCGGGGTGCATGGGTGCGATTCCGCCCGTCTCCATCGACAAGACGAAGCCGCGCTCGGGGAGTCGGACTTCGGCGACCCGAGCGAGCTCCGCTTGCGCGATGCGGAGCTGTTCGAGCACTTCCAACGTCCGTGCGTCGATCGCAATCCGGCGGATGCTCGCCCTCGTCTTCGGCGCCTTCGGGAGCGGCGATGACGGACTCGTTTATGGAGAGCGTCGCCTCCACCACATCGAGGTCCGACCAGCGAAGCGCGCATGCCTCTCCCCGTCTCATACCGGTGGCGGCGATGATGACCAGCCCGGACCGGTATCGGATGTCGAGGGATTCGGTTGCGCGCAATATCGCAAGGACCTCGTCCAGCGTCGGTGCACGGACCGGTTCGGGCAACTCAGCACGGGTAAAGACCGGAAGCTCAGTGTCGGTCACAGGGTTGGACAGAGTGTTCCCGCTCCACTTGCGCGCCAAACGGCAGGCCCGGTGGAGGACGGAGCGCGAGTAGCGAATGGTCTCGCGTCCGACCCCATCCGCCTTCAGCTTTCGGAAGAACCGCTCGACGTCATAGGGCCCGACCGACTCGATCCGCCGACAGCCGATGTGGACACGCCAGACGCTCTCGTAGCGTTTGGGCAGTGGTGGGGCTCAGATCCTGCCAGCCGTTCTCCCGCCAGCCGGCAATGGCGTCGTTGAACGTGGTCGTTGGGCCCCACTGGCGCTGAGCGTCATCAGGTACCCGAGCCGGCGCCTGGTCCTGCTTCACCATCAGCCGTGCGAGTTCCTTTTCAGCCGCTCGCCGCGAGCCACGGAACAGGTGACTCTGGTGGCGAACACGCCCCGAGGTGTCACGGCCGAGGAACACTCGGAGCTCCCAGGCGTCGGGACCTCGATCTGGACGAGCACGCATGCTCCCGGACATCGGCTATCTCTCCCAATCCTGTCCCTGTCCCTGTGAATGTTGGGACAATTGTTGGGACAGAGCCTAGCCAGAGGTGTTCGCCAAGGCTCCAAGACGTCTACCAGGCCTTATTCCGAGCCCGAGATGGGATTCGAACCCATGACCTGCGCATTACGAGTGCGCTGCTCTACCACTGAGCTACCCGGGCGGCTCTTTCGAAGCTGGGCGCCGGTGTCGACTGGAAGCACACCGGCCCTGGCCTGGTCATCGTAGGCGCGACCAGCACCGGCCGGACACTGCTCCGTCGACGCAGGGTGCCTCGGGCCGCCTCCGCTGCTCAGAGCGCTCGGCGCCGGTAGCGGCGCACGGACACCGGAGCGAGCACTGCGAGGATGCCGAGCGACCACGCGACCGCCCAGAGGACCGTGGAGCTCATACGGCCAGTGCTGGTGACGCTCGTGAAGGGTGGGAAGACGAGATCTGGTTTGGCTACCCCGGACATGAGATCGCGTGCCGCGTTGACGACGATGGATACCGGTTGATGCTGGGCGAAACCCTGCAGCCAGCCCGGCATCGTCTGCAACGGGACGAAGGCCGAGGACGCGAATGTGAGCGGGAACAGCACGGGGAACGACATGAGCTGCGCCGTCTCGCTGTTGGGTGCGGAGAGGCCGACGAACGCGAATCCCCAGCTGAGCGCGTAGGCGAACAACAAGAGGAGCAGGATCCCGGCGAGGTACTCGCCGACGTTGGTCCCGATTCGGTAGCCCACGGCGTACCCGACAGCGGTCATCAAGGCCATCACGAAGAGATTGCGGCACAGGTCGGCCGTCGTCCGGCCGCCGAGCACTGCCCAGCGCGACATGGGGAGCGCGCGGAATCGCTCGATGAGACCTTTCTGCAGGTCTTCTGCGAGACCGATGGACGTGCCGATCGATCCGAAGGCGACCGTCTGAACGAAGATGCCCGGCATGAGGAACTGCACGTAGTGGTAACCGGGTGTCGGGATCGCGCCGCCGAACACGTACCGGAACAGGAGGACGAACATGATTGGCTGCACGCTGGAGAAGAAGACGGCTTCGGGCAGCCGCGTGTAAGCGATGAGATTGCGCTTGGTAATCGTCAGCATGTCGGCGACGGCCCAGTAGAGCCGGCCACCCGACGGTGACGAACCGACCGTCGGGGCTTTCGGCACGGGGATCGTGGTCGTGGTCATGATCGTCGGCCTCTCCTGTGTCTTTGGGGGCGCCCATCCGGGATTGCGGGATTCTCAGTTCCATTGGCGGTCTCGGCCTCGGCACGATGTCCGGTGAGGGAAAGGAACACGTCGTCGAGACTCGGTTCGCGCAGCGCGAGCGTTGTCGGGGCGATGCCTTCCGCCTCGAGAATCCTCAGCGCCTCGGTGACGACGCGGGGGCCGTCGTTCACGTTGACCTCCACCGTCCGGCCGTACACGACGGGCGCCTTCTCGTTAACCGTCCTGAGGGCCCGCGCAGCGCGAAGCGCGGTCCTTTCGTCATCAAGGCCGAGGTCGAGAACGGTCACGCCCATGTTCGCCTTCAAGGTGGCCGGTGTTCCAGCCGCGATGACCTTGCCGTGGTTGATCACCACCAAGTGCTCGGCGAGCCGGTCGGCTTCTTCCAGGTACTGAGTCGTGAGGAGCACTGTCGTGCCTTCGGCGACGAGGCCTTCGATCATGGTCCAAACGTCCGCTCGGCTCGCCGGGTCCAGGCCTGTGGTCGGTTCGTCAAGAAAGAGCACTCGCGGGTGGGCGACGAGCGATGCCGCGACGTCGAGGCGTCTGCGCATCCCTCCGGAGTACGTCTTGGTCGGGCGGTTAGCCGCGTCGCTGAGGCCGAACTGCTCGAGAAGCGAGAACGAGCGATGCTTCAGTTGCGGCTTGGGCATGTGGTTGAGTCTTCCGACCATCCAGAGGTTCTCGGCGCCGGTGAGGTTCTCGTCGACTGCCGCGAACTGGCCGGCGAGGCCGATCAGCCTGCGGACGACCTCAGGCTCGGTCGTGACGTCGTGACCCAGCACCCGCGCCGCGCCGCTGTCGGGTCGGAGCACGGTCGTGAGAACCCTTACGGCGGTTGTCTTGCCTGCTCCGTTCGGACCGAGCAGCCCGAAGATCGTGCCCTGTTCCACGGTCAGGCTGACACCGTCGAGGGCCCGAACGTTGTTGGAGAATGTCTTGTGCAGGTCCTCAAGCTCAATGGCGAGCGTCATTGCGGTCTCCTTGCGGGCACTCGTCCGGGGTATCGGTGAAGGGACGGCTAAGAGGCTGTATTATTTGGACATCAAATATATTAGCAACTAAGGTAAATCATGAGCAACGAGAAACGCAAGCGCAGTCTCGAGGAGCTGACCCAGGCGCTCCGTGTGTTCCTGTCCGCGTCGGACGCCTTCGACGAAGCACTGGGGAGCGTCCTCGGGTTGAACGCCACCGACGTTCGGTGCGTCGACCTCCTCGACCAATACGGAACCATGACGGCCGGTGCTCTCGCCGCGGTCGCAGGGCTCAGCACCGGTGCCGTGACGTTCCTGCTGGACCGCCTCGAGCGCGCCGGTTTCGTGCGCCGAGTCCGCGACGTTCAGGACCGCCGGCGCGTGCTCGTCGAGCTTGCCCCGTTCGCCAGGGCCCAGATCTCCCAGCTGCATGCGGGCCTCGCCGAAGCTTGGCGGACGTCCGCGCAGCACTTCTCGACGTCCGACCTCGAGAGCATCATCACGTTCCTACGGGACGGGGCGAAGCTCTACGAGGCGCAGGTTCCCGTCTTGTGCTCGCAGGTTCCCGAAGGGAGCGTCTCGCGTACCGCCACAGGCCGGGCGGCCCTCAGTGCTGCGGTGAAGGCGCAAGCGAAAGCCGAGGCTCTGGAGAAGCTCGAGCAGGCGGCCCGCAAGCTCCAGGCCAAGGCGAACGAGCTCCACCGCAAGGCGGGGCGGCTTTAGTCAGCCCGACGGAGCTGCCGGGAGCGGCTCAGGAGTTGAGCGGCCGCCCGGCTGCCAGGTTGGCGAGCAGGGCAACGAGCTCGGCGCGCGAGACCTTGCCGAGAACTTCACCCAGGATCCTGCCGTGCGCGCTGACGAAGACAGTCGCCGGTAGGTCGCCAACGCCGAAACGAGTCGCCAAGGAGATGCTCTCGATGCCGGGGGCCTCCGCAACCGGGTATGCGGCTCCCGCCCGGCGCACCATCGCGAGAGCCGCCGCGGGCGATGGGTCGTTGATGTCGACGCCGAGGAAGTGGATCCTCTTCCGATCCTGGTCGGCTACCGCGGCGAAGGTCCCCAGCTCGGCCTGACAAGCGACGCAGGTCGACTGAAACCAGTTCAGCACGGCCGGGCCGTTGCCGAGCACTTCGGAAGTCACCCTGGCTCCGCTTCCCAGGCGCGCGAGATCGAAGCCTGGGGCTTTGGCCGGAGACGCGTAAAGCACGAGGTTCGCGTACTTCGGCGTCGGGACCTCCCGGGACATCACCGTCGCGTATGCGACGAACCCGACACCGGCCAGCATCAACGCGGTGAGACCGGCTGCAGCGGCGTGCCTCCGGTGCCGGGCCACGCCCTCAGGCCGGCGTCGGGCTGATCGGCCGACGGCGTGCTCAACAGGCGTTCCCTCGCGTCCGGGTCGAAGCTCACGGCCCATCGCCGCATGGTAGTTCCGCGGGTGGCGTTCCCGGCATTCGGGATCCGGGTCCCACGACCTCTTATTGTGGCGTTGCCGCCATCGAACCAGGCGGGTCGGGGGGAGGAGAGAGGAGGGCGAGCGATGAGCGTACTGGCCGTCGACGTTGGGACGAGTGGCGTCCGTGCTGCCGTCGTGCGGCCCGACTCCTCGGTCGATAACGTTCATCAGCTTCAGGTGCTGCCGAGAACTCCATTACAGGGTTTCGTCGAATTCGACGCGGCCGAGATCGCCCGGGCTGTTCTCGAGGTGTCGACTGCGGCGCTTGCCGAAGGCGGGAGTGTCGACGCGGTGGGAATCAGCAGCCAGCGCGCGTCGACGGTCCTCTGGGACCGCGCGACGGGCGACCCCGTCGGGCCGGGCATCGGGTGGCAGGACTTGCGCACCGTCGGGTATTGCCTTGCTCTTCAGGCACAGGGCATCCGCCTTGCGCCGAACCAGAGCGCGACCAAGCTGGCGGTGCTTCTGGACATCGCCGACCCGGAACGGTCGCGCGACTTATGTGCGGGGACAGTCGACACCTGGGTCGCCTGGACGCTGTCCCGAGGCGACCTGCACGTGTCGGACAGAAGCAACCTCGCGGTTACAGGCCTTCTCGACGGCAACGCCGCTGAGTGGGACGACGTCGTGCTCGAGGCGCTGCGGATCCCGCACGAGGTCCTCCCGCGCCCGGTCGACTCCCTTGGCGTGCTCGGGGAAGCGAGAGCATTGCCGAGCGCACCCCCGATCGCCGGCCTGGCGGGTGACCAGCAGGCCTCGCTGATCGGCCAGGGCTGCGTTCGCCCTGGACTCGCGAAGGCGACTTTCGGCACCGGGGCGATGCTCGACCTGTGCGTCGGCGCCGAACGCCCGTCCTTTCCCCGTCGTGGACCAGGAGGCACGTTCCCGATAGTGGCCTGGAGCCAGGGTGGCAGGCTCACCTGGGGTATCGAGGCCATCATGATGTCGGCCGGCAGCTGCGTCGAGTGGCTTCGAGATGACCTCGGCATCCTGTCGTCAGTCGCCGAGTCGGACGCTTTGGCGGCTTCGTGCACGGACTCTGGTGGAGTGTGGTTCGTGCCGGCGCTGCTGGGTCTCGGCACTCCGCTGTGGGACTACGGTGCCCGCGGGACGCTGCTGGGGCTCACACGTGGCTCAGGGCGAGCCGAGGTCGCGCGCGCGGTGTTGGAAGGGATAGCGCACCGCGGCGCCGACCTTCTCGAGGCGGCGGAGACGGACTCGGGCCTCTCGATCCGGTCACTCCGCGTCGACGGAGGTATGAGCGCGAACCGGACGTTCACACAAGCGCTGGCGAACGCCGTCGGCCGTCCGATCGAGATCTCCGCCGTCACGGAGGCGACGACGCTTGGCGCCGCGTACCTGGCCGGAGTCGCGGTCGGCACCTGGACGAGCCTCGAGGATGCGGCGGCTGGGCTTCAACCCAGGGCCGTCATCGAGCCCACGAGGCGTGTCGACCGCCAGCGGTGGCTCGAGGCCCGCAGCCGGGCGCTACGGATCGTTCCCGAGCTGTCCGACCTCGACTTCTGAACCACGTCCGAATGGGCGGCCCGCTGTCGGATCAGTTGAGGGCGGTCTTCTGAGTCGGTCCGGCGCCGTCGGGCCCGGCCCCGATCCGCTGTGTCGCCTCGCGCGGTGCAACCCCGTTGCCCGACGCAACCCTGAGTTGCGCGGCGGGCTTGATGTCCGGTGCGGCGCGCAGCCGAGCAGCCGCTCGGGCCTTGACCATGGCGCGCCCCCCCTTGCGTCGCCTCCGGCGCTCGCTGCGCAGGCCAGGGCGGAACAAGGTGAACAGCAGCAGACCGAAGACGATCGCAGCGAAGGGGATGATCGCGTTGGACTCCGGCGCGAACAGCGGGAAAAGCACGAAACCGGACAGTGCCGCGGTCCAGGTCCATAGGATCACGACCGTTCGGCGTGGTCCGTGGCCGAGCCGCACGAGCCGGTGGTGGACATGGTCGTTGTCCGGGACGTCGATCCCGGTCCCCTTGGCCACCCTGCGGATGTACGCGAAAGCCATGTCGGCGATCGGGACTCCGAGGATGAACAGCGGGAGGAACAGCGGTGCATAGAAGAAGTAAGTCTGGCCGCTCACTCCCTCGGTACGGCCTCCGATCTCCATAGTGGCGGCAGCCATCAACAGTCCGAGGAACAGCGCACCCGCGTCGCCCATGAACACCTTTGCAGGATTGAAGTTGTGCGGGAGGAATCCGATGCAGACCCCGCAGGTGATCACAGCGATGAGCGGACCAAGGTTTGTGGACTGCAACACGCCGAGCTCGACCAGCCGCAACCCGTAAACAGCGAGCGCGCCCGAAGCGATAGCGACGATGCCGGCCGCGAGCCCGTCGAGCCCGTCGATGAGATTGATCGCGTTCGTGATTCCGATAACCCATAAGGCAGTGATCAACGGAGTGAGGTCCGAGGAGAGCACCACCGTGCCGGCGAGAGGGATCTTCAGCCAGAACATCGTGGCGCCGAGGAACACGAGAAACATCGCCGCGAGCACTTGCCCCGCTACCTTCGCCGGAGCGGAGATCTCACGGGCGTCGTCGAGCAGTCCTACGCCGAGGATGACCGCGGCGCCGAGCGCGACACCGAGGGGTTCGGAGGAGCCCTGGAAGATCGCGCCCAGGTGCGCGACGTGGTCAGCAACGATCATCGCGATGCAGAAGGCGATGAACATCGCGGGGCCACCACCGTAAGGGATGGGATGGTGGTGAAGGCGCCGCTCACCCGGCTCGGCGACGAAGGAGATGCGAGCAGCCAAGTGCCGGAGCGGGAATGTCAGCAGATAGCTGCAGACCGCGGCGATCCCGCCGACGATGGCGTAGTCGCCGATCGGTGGCATGACGATCCCAGCTCAGACCACGACCAACTGGGTGGTCGTGGTCGTCGTCGTCTTGAGGATCGTCGCGAGCGGCACCGAGGAGGCGGGAGGGACCACGTGAACGGCCTCTCCCCACTTGCCCACCACGATGCTCGCCTCAAAGCGCGCGGCGTTCGCCGTGGCGGGCATCACGCCCTGGAACGCGATGGGCAGCGGCGCGGCCCCTCTTGTCAGATCGATCTCTCCCGTCGCGTGGTCCTTGGCAGTGACACCCTCGCCGATCCAGGCTCCGGAGATCTGGACAACGCTGCGACCGCCGTAGGTCGCGGCGCTTTCGCCTCTGATCGGCGGCGAGAGGGCAAGCTCCGACATCACCGAGCCGACGGTGAGAGCGGCGGCGGTGCTCTGGTAGACCGAGTCCGCAGGTACGACCGAGACCCATCGGCCCGCAGCCGCGTCGGACTGGGGCGCCGTCAAGTTAATGAGCACCTCGATGGCAGCGGCGTCCCCACGGAAGTACGCCTCGTGGCCTACCAGTTCGATGACCATCGTGGCTTTGACACCTTTATACGAGACGACGATCGTCTGGGTTCCCGAGGTCCGGTTGACGTCGCCGACGATCGTGGTGGTCAGGCCGTCGCCGACTGACGTGCTCACGTAGTGCAGCGAAGGCTGCGATCCCCCGTGCACGAGCGCAGCCTTCATGGCTTCGGCAGCTGCTTTGCTGGTTCCGGCGAGTGGCACTGGCGGGAGGGTTGTCGTGGACGCCTCGGTGACCGGCACGCTTGAGGTCGTCGTCGATGTGGACGACGACGTGGTGTTGCATGCTGATGCCCCGATGCCGACGGCGAGCAGACCGAAGGCGAACAGCTTGCGCACTCTGAGAGGCTACCTCCGAGGGCACGCGGGAACCTTGGCGCCCGTGTTCTCCGGCTGGCGAGGCCGTCACCGCTGGTGGACACCGGGCCTGGCTCGCCTCAGCTCAGCCCGGCTTGCTTGCAGATGTGGTCGGCGATAGCGAGCGACGCCGTAGCGGCGGGAGAAGGAGCATTGCGAACGTCCAAGACGCTGCCCCTCGAGTCGAGCCAGAAATCGTCGACCAGTGACCCGTCACGAAGCATCGCCTGGGCCCGTATGCCCGCGACGGCCGGTTCCAGGTCGCCCGCGGTCAGTTCGGGTACGTAACGGCGGACGGCGGAGGCAAAACCGCGCCTGCTCATTGCGTGAGAGATCTCCCGCAGGCCCGCGCGCCAGTTCGACAGCGCAAAACGAGGGAATCCCGGCCACGTCAGCGTCTCTCGGACGTCCTGCCAGCTGAACGCCGATCTTGCATAGTCGTCGCGGGAAAAGCCGAGGAAGGCATTCGGCCCCACCAACACCTCGTCGTGCACGGTCCTTGTCAGGTGAATCCCGAGGAACGGGTACCGGGGATCGGGCACAGGGTAGACCAGACCGCGTACCAGGCGCCGGGCTGCCGGTCGCAGCCGGTAGTACGAACCCCGGAACGGAATGATCCGCGGTTCGGCGTCAGCTCCGGAGCGCAGGGCCAGGCGGTCCGACTGGAGGCCTGCGCAAACGATCGCGTAATCGCAGTCGAAATGCCCGGCGTGACCTCCGGCCAGTTCCAGTCGGACGAGCCCGTCGGACCTAGGGAGGACGGAAACCGCTTCGGTTCCGAGCCAGAGTTGCCCGGAAGCGACCACTTCCTTCGCAAGCGCGTTGGTAACGGCGCCGAAATCGACCACGGCCGTGGAGGGAGAGTGAATGGCTCGCAACCCGACGACGTGTGGCTCCAGCTCGCGCAACGCTTCGCCGTCGACGAGACCGAGGTCGGGCACGCCGTTGGCAACGCCGCGTTCGAAAAGGCCCTGGAGCCGCGGCAGCTCCGAGTCGTCGACCGCCACGACCACCTTGCCGCAGGTCCCGACCGGAATGCCATTCTCTTCGCAGTAGCTTTTCAGGAGCCGGCCACCCGACACGCAGAGTTCTGCCTTCAAAGAGCCTGGCTGGTAGTACAGGCCTGAGTGGATTACCCCACTGTTGTGGCCGGTCTGATGGGAGCCGACCGTGTTCTCCCTCTCGATCACCACGACACTTGCGTCCGGGTTGGCCTCCAGCAAATGTCGGGCCACCGCCAAGCCGACGATTCCGGCCCCGACGACGGCCAGCCGGCTGTTCACGCTCGGCCGCTTTCGGCGTTGTCGCATGTCGCGAACGAGCCAGGGTCGGCCTCGACCGACGACGGCGGTTGCGTCCCGTTTCCTCCGCTGATCTCCCGATTATGTCCCAACTGGGTGCTGGCGTGTAACTTCTCCCACGGTTTCCATGACAATTCGGCCGGGACGCCTTGGCCTCTGTGACCCTTCGATGGGCGTGGTTACAGTTGGGACATGGATGACGTCGACCCGGCGGCCTCTTGCGCCAGGCCGCAGGGGGCGACGAGCGGGCTCGGGACTGGGAGGTCGGTCGTTTCGCAGGTCTTGCCTGGGCAGTCTCGGGGGGTCACCGGCTCGATCCTGCAGACGCCGACGAGCTCAGCTAGGCGACCTGGCTGGGGCTCGCGGGAAGCCCCGACGCGTTCGGTGCCCTCCGGTGGCTCGCGGCCAGCGCCCGGCGCGAGTGCCCGCGTACGTTGCGACAGTGGAAGCGCCGCATCTCGACCCAGCGACACAGCGGCCGCACCGGCCCGGACAGTCCCATGAACCTGGACGACGGAGCTGTAGCCGAGCCGTCATGTGTTTCAGGAGCCTCAGCCCACCTCGAATGGTCGGATGCCGCGGAGGTTGCCCGCGAGGCGACTCTCAGGAGGCTCCACTCGCTGGTGCTCGAGAAGGACCCGCTGTCGCCGGACGTGCTCGGCGACACCATGTCGAGCTGCGGGGTGCGTTCCATTGATGACGAGCCAGCCGCACTCGTCTACGACTCGACAACCGACGACAGGCTCCTCACCTGTGTCCGATCCGGCGCACGGACCGCACGGCAGCTGACTTTTGAAGCGGAAGACCTTGTGCTCGAGATGGAGGTATCCGGCGCCAGGTACCTCGTGGGGCAGGTCGTGCCACCGCAGGTCGCCCTCATCGAGCTGCGGCACCGAGTTGGAACCACGCCGGTGGAGACCGACGAGCTCGGTTGCTTCCACTTCCCGGCAGTGCCCGACGGGCCCGTGAGCTTTCGCTGCCGTCCCACGCGACCTGACGCCCGTCCGGTCGCCACGAGCTGGATAACACTCTGAGCAAGCCCGGGGCGTGCCCGCGGGCCTGAGTCGATGACACGCCCAACTGCCAACGCGTCGCTGGACGCGGCCGAACGTGCCCTTGCTGCGGTAGCCGACGATCCGCTTTCGGCCGAGGCCGCCGCGTTAGCGGTGCTCGCTGATCGTGGGGTTGACGCGGAGGCGGCCTCGGTGGCTCACCGCACGATCGGTCTCGTGGCTCGGGAGACTGGCCGCCTGAGCGCCGCACGACACCGCCTGCTGCGCGCGATCGCCGTCGCCGAGGCGGGAGAGCTGGATCTTCGCGCGATCGAGGCGCGCTTGAGCCTTGTCTTGGCGCTGCTGCAGGGCGGGTGCCCGGACGCGGCGCTTGTCGAGCTCGACCGCGCGGCCGAACATGCTCCGCGGGAACTGCGCGGGCAGGTCCTCGTGCAGCGCGCCCTCATACACATCCGTGTGGGCCGGTTCGAAGAGGCCCTCGACGACAGCCGCCGGGCTCTTCCGCTGCTCCGCCGTGCTGGCGATCGCTTGAACGAGGCAAGGCTTCTCTCCAACCGCGGCGTCCTCCACGCCTACCGGGGCGAGCTCAGGCTTGCAGAGGCGGACCTCGACAAGGCGTTGCAGCTCTACCGCTTGCTCGAAAGTGAGATCGCGGCGGCTCAGGTCCTGCACAACCTCGGGTATGTGTCGGCTTTGAAAGGCGACGTCCCACGCGCCCTGCAGCGGTACGACCAGGCCGCGCGCAAATTCGCCGAGCGCGGCCTGAACGCTCCGGCCCTATCGATCGACCGAGCGGAGCTGTTGCTGTCCGCGAGATTGCTCCCTGAAGCTCGCCAGCAGATCGAGATAGCTGTAACGGCCTTGGAGGCCTCCGGAACCTCGCTCGACCTGGCCGAGGCCAGACTGTTGCTCAGCCAAGTAGCTCTGGCCGAGGGAGACCTGGGAGTCTCCGGTTTGGCTGCCCGCACGGCGCGTCGTCAGCTCGCGCGCCAAGGACGGCCCCGGTGGGCGGCGCTAGCCCGATTCGTCGAGGCGCAGTCCCGGTGGGCCGCGGGCATGGCGCAGACCCGTGTGCCGGCGGAGGCCGGTGCGCTGGCAGAGGTTCTGCGCGACCAGGACTGGTTGTTGCCGAGCCTCGAGTGCCGCTTGATGGGCGCACGCGCGGCGCTGCGGACCGGTGACATGAGCACGGTCGGGTTGCTCGTAGCCGGGATCGATGTGCGTACGCGTTCGGGGCCTGCCGCGCAACGCGTGCGCGGTTGGTACGGCGAGGCGCTGGGCCGCCTTGCGGTCGGCAACCGCTCAGGAGCGCTCTCGGCACTCCGATGCGGGCTCAAGGTCGCCGAGGACCACCGGGCGACGATGGGCGCCACCGAATTGCGCGTGCGGACCGGAACGACCGTTTCGGAGCTCGCCGATCTTGGCCTCGGTCTGGCGTTCGACTCGCGACGCGCAGTGGAGGTGCTGCGCTGGTCGGAACGATGCCGCGCAGGTTCGTTACGGGCACCGCGAGCGACACCTCCCACAGACGAGAGGCTCGCGGGGATGCTGTCGACGCTGCGGGAGACTGTCGCCCGCATCGAGCGCGCCTCGCTCGCAGGCGACGACGTCCGGCCCCTCATGGTGCAACAACGAAGGATCGAGGTCGAGATCCGCCAGCGCAGCCGCAGTGAGGAGGGGAACTTCGCCGAAGCACCGAGATTGCCCACGCCTGGCGAGCTGCGGGAGGCCATCGGTGAGCGCGTTCTCGTCGAGTTCATCGAGCACGATGGCCGACTCCATGCCGTGACCGGTACCGGGAGGCGGTTCGGCCTGAGTTGTCTCGGCAACGCGGCCGAGGTGGAAACCGAGCGCTCCATGCTGCAGTTCGCTCTTCGTCGGCTCGCGCTTCGCCGAAGCTCTCAGGCCAGTCTCGAGGCGGCGGCGGCACTTCTCGGGCGGTCGTGCCGCCGCTTGGCGGATCTCCTCATCGCGCCGCTGGCTCGCGACCTGGATGGTCGGGACCTGGTCGTGGTGCCCACGGGTGAGCTTCACGCCCTGGCCTGGGCACTGCTCCCATCACTGCGAGGACGGGCTGTGACAGTCTCCCCGTCGGCGTCGCTGTGGTACTCCCGCCGATGCGAGGACCCCGGCAAACTCGCAGCCGGCGGCGATGTCGAGGTCGTGCTCGTGGCCGGGCCGCGCGTCGCCCACGGGGAGGAGGAGATCAACCGGATCGGCGCTGCGTTCTACCCGCGGGGGCGCAGGCTGCAAGGACCCGCCGCGACCGTCAAGGCGGTCGCACGCGCATTCGAACGACGCCGCCTCGCCCACGTGGCCGCCCACGGGACCTTCCGTGCGGACAATCCTCAGTTCTCGTCACTCGAGCTGGCCGACGGCCCGCTCACCGTCTACGACCTCGAGCACATGGTGCGACCGCCCGAGTGGATGGTGCTCTCCGCCTGCGACGTGGGACGCTCGGAGGTCCATCCTGGCGACGAGCTCATGGGCACGAGCGCAGCGTTGCTGTCGCTCGGGACACGCGCCGTCGTTTCGAGCGCGGCGCCCGTGCCGGATGACGGCGTCATCCCAGTCATGGTCGCCCTCCACGACGAGCTTTCACGCGGGCACGGCTTGGCCCAGGCGCTCGCGACGGCCCAAGCGCGCGCTCTCCCGGAGCCGCTCGCGTTCGAAGATCTCGCCTCGGATGACCGAACGGCCCGGGAGGCGCTGGCAGCGGGAGCTTTCGTGTGCCTCGGCGCTGGTTAAGCTGGGCACCAAGAGGGGCTTGACGAGCACGCCAACTGAGGACCGGTGGCAGGGATGATCTTGCGCGGCGGCATCTCTCGAGCTCGGAGGTGAGGTGGCGAGGATGGATCTCGGTACCCGTGCCGGGCTCGACCCCGACGGTCCTGTGATGACTGGCGAGCACTCAGTCCTCTTCGGCGCGTCCGAGGCTGCCCGCTTGTTCGATCGGATTGTCGAGAACATCGCACGGGTGGTCCAGGGCAACGACGAGGCCATCCGCCTTTCGGTCACCTGCCTGGTCGCCGGTGGTCACCTCCTTGTCGAGGACGTGCCCGGGGTGGGCAAGACGAGCCTGGGCAAGGCACTCTCCGCCTCGGTGTCGTGCCGCCACCGCCGGATCCAGTTCACTTCCGACCTGCTGCCCTCGGACGTGACCGGTGTGAGCGTCTTCGATGGCACGAAGACCAGTTTCGAATTCCGTCCCGGACCCATCTTCGCCAACATCGTGCTCGGCGACGAGATCAACCGGACGCCCCCGAAGACGCAGTCCGCGCTACTGGAGTCGATGGAGGAGCGGCAGGTCACCGTCGACGGGAACACCTACAAACTGCCCGATCCGTTCATGGTGATAGCCACACAGAACCCGATCGAGCACGAAGGGACGTTCCCGCTCCCCGTGAGCCAACTCGACCGCTTCCTGCTCCGGATCCAGATCGGCTATCCCGACGAGGAGTCCGAGGTCGTGATGCTCGAGACCCACGGCGTGCGAGAGCCCCTCGAGACGCTGAAGCCGGTAGCCACGCCTGAGGACGTGACCGCCCTCGCCGCTCGGGCGCGAGCGGTTCACGTCTCGCCGTTGATCCAGCACTACATCGTGCAGATCGCCAACGCGACCCGGGTTCATCCTTCTGTCGCGCTTGGGATGTCGCCGAGGGCGGCTCTGGCCCTTCAGCGCGCAGCCCGGGCCCGGGCAGTCCTGGAGGGCCGGGAGTTCGTCGCGCCGGACGACGTCAAGGCCATGGCGCCCTCGGTCATCGGTCACCGCCTGGAGTTGCGCGCGGCAGCTGGCCGTGGTCGTACTCCCGTGAGGACCGTGCTGGACGAAGTGCTCCGTCAGGTGCCCGTTCCGGACCAATCCACTGGGCGCCGATAGCGAACGGGATGCTTTCCGCCCGAGGCCGCCGGACGATCGCACTCGGCCTTATCGCGGGCGCCGCCGGCCGGATCCTGGGTATTCCTGAGCTTTTCGGCCTGGCCACCGCGGCTGTGGTCGTGGCGCTGGCTGCGCTCGTCCGGGTTCGTCTGGCCAAGAGCACCGTCACGATCAGCGCACGCGCCGTACCACCCATCGTCAATGCCGGTGAGGAGGCAGTGCTCGAGCTCACGATCGAAGAGTCCGCCTCCGCGGGTTCGCTCTCGAGCCCCGTCACTCTTGTCACAGACCGTTCGCAGGGAGCGGGCTTGCGCCAGCCGGCCGAGATCATCGTGCGGCGGCTTCGGCGCGGCGAGCGGGCACAGGCGAGCTTCGGTCTCCCGACCGAGCGACGCGGCCCAGTCGATGCCGGGGCCTACGAAGCGGTCGTCTCCGATCCTCTCGGCCTTGCCCGGCGACGCCTGTCGGTGAGTCGGCCGGCGCGATGCATCGTGCTGCCGCGCATCGAACCGCTCATGTCGGTGGTGCCCAGAGGGCTCGACCTGGTGGGGGCGGAGAGCAGTGTCTCTGTTGCAGAAAGGCTCGCCGGAACTTCGTTGCTCCGCCGTTACGCGCAGGGCGACGACCTTCGGCACGTTCACTGGCGCACGACGGCGCGCGTAGGCGAGCTCATGGTCCGCGACGGCGGTGACCGGGACGACCCGGACCGGATCGCGACGACGGTGCTGCTCGATGCGGGCGACCATGCGACGCCGGTGAACGAGCTGGACCGGGCCGTCGAGGTCGCAGCGAGTGTCTTGTCCGTTGCCGCCGACGAGTCGAGCGCCGGAGTTTCAGGCGCCTACCGCCTTGTGACGACGACAGGCCTGGATACCGGCGGTCAGCGGGGTTACGACAGTCTCCAGAACGTGCTCATCGCCCTCTCCGCGGTCGCTTCGTCGCCGACTCGGTCGCCCATGCGCTTTGCCGCGGCCGTCGACCGGCTAAGCCGGCCCGACCGCGACGAGGTGCTCGTCGTCGTCGGTGCCTTCGGGGACAGCCCACCGGATCAGGAGGTTCTCGGGAATCTCGCCCGCGCGTACTCGGCGGTGGTGCTCGTCCTTGTCGTAGCCGCGCCCTCGCCAGCGCGAGGCGAGCGTGAGAACAGCCGGCGGGCCGACGTTTCAGGCTCCCGTGGTGACTCGGCAAGCGGGTCCTATTCGGCACTGGGGCCAGGTGGAGGATCAAGGGCCGGGGTGTTGACCGTGCCCCTGGTGCTCGGGCGTTCGCTCGTCGCTGCCTGGGGTCTCGATCCGGACGGTCCGAACCCGGTCGGGGATGTCACCGGCCGGCTCGGCGAAGCGATAGAGGTGGCTCGGTGAGCGCGTGGCTCGCCCTCGTGCTCACCGACGCGATCGCCGTTGTCACCTTCGCGCGCTGCTTCACGGGCCCGGGGGAGCTCACGGCGGCGCTTGCCGGCCTCGTGCTCGCTCACCTTTCAGGCCTGGCGGCGCGGGGCGGATTGTCGACAATCCGGGCCGATGACCTCATCGAACCCGGGCGCGCCGGCGGCAGCAGCAGCGGCAGCGGAACCGCTCAGGGTTTTCACGACCGCAGGCAGCGAGGCCTCCGAAGCGGTTGGTGGGCGCTCGGCTTGGTCCTCGCGGTGTTCGTCCCCATCGGGATAGTCCTCGGGCCGAGTTCGTTGTGGGTGGCACCCCACGGCACCTGGCACACGATGCTCAAGGACCTGCAGGCCGCCTGGACCGCGTTTTTCCTGAAGGTCGCTCCCGTGCCCGAACTGCCGGGCCTCGTCCTGTCCACCGCGTGGGCGGCGGGTGCAGCGGGCCTGCTCGCCGAGCTGATCTCGTCGAGGCGGAGGATCCCGGCCGTGTTCTCGCTCGTGCCGGCGCTCGGGCTGTATCTTTTCGCCGCCGCCCTGGGCACCGATAGCTGGCGGGTGCTCGGTCTCTCCTCGATGGCCGGGTCGGCATGCTGGTACCTCGTCGCCGCCGTCCGCGAGCGCGAGCCGAGACAAGAGGTCCTCGTCGCCTCTTCGGACACAGGACTCAGCTCCGGCGAGCGCGCCACGTCGTATGACGGGGGCGCCGTGATGCTGCGTATGGCGGTACTGGCTGCCCTTGCGGCAACGGTCGTCGGCTTGAACCTCCCGGGGGCCCGCAGTGTGGCCCTCGTTGCCTGGCATGGCTCCGCGGGAGCCGGGAGCGGCGCCGCCACGTCGATTCCGGGGGCGAACCTCGCGCAGGGCGTCGAGATCAGCACGCTGGTACAGGTCGCGGAGGAGGAAGTCGACAATCCCTCCGGGTCCCTGTTCGCCGTGCACACGAGTACCCCCACCCGGGAGATGATCGCGGCGTTGGACCACTTCAACGGCAACAGTTGGAGCGCGACGTCGACCGAAGCTTCGACGCCTCTGCGGTCGTTCTCACCACCTCTCGGCGCCGACGAGCACGAGCCCCCTCCGGTCATCGCGGATGGACCGGGCCACGAGCGGTTGGTCCAGGTCTTCGAGATGTCAGGGCTTGTCGGATATCGCATCCCGAGCTGGGGCTCTCCAGTGGCAGTCGCCGGCCCGGGCCGGATGAGCAGGGAGGTGTCCGGCGGCTCGATCGTCTCGGACACCGAGGTCCGGCCGGGATCGGTCTACGCCGTTGACTCGATCGTGGCCGATCCGTCCCCGGCCCAGCTCGAAGCGAGCCATCCGGACATCTCCGATCCCCGGGACTTGCAACTTCCTCAGCCTGTGCCGACGCGGCTCGTCCGGCTTGCCAGCAGCCTCGTGGCAGGCGCTACTACGGCCTACCAGAAGGCGCTCGATTTAGAGGCGTACCTAACCTCTCCGAAGTTCCACTACCGCCTTCCTGGGCGCACGAAGTCGGGTACGGTCGCCCCGCCTCCGGGTTACGGAGGCCTTACGAGCTTCCTGTTCAGGTCACGGACTGGTTACTGCCAGCAGTTCGCCACCGCGTTCGCGGTGCTTGCGCGCATCGAAGGGCTCCCCACGCGTATCGCGGTCGGGTTCCTCCCCGGGACTCCGGTTGGCCATGACGCTTGGCAGATAGACGGGAGCGACACCCACGCATGGCCCCAGGTGCGTTTCGAGAGCTACGGCTGGATCGATTTCGAGCCCACTCCCGGCACGAACGTGAAGGGATCTTCGGCTCCTGTGCTGCCAACGACCCCCACCGCGACGACCGTTCCGGTCGCGGCGCCAACCACCTCGGGCAGCTCTCACAACCTTCGTCCCGCGCCTGGGCGCGGAGCCGCCACGCCCGGGGTCGGTCGCCAGAGCGGTCAAGCCCACCGATCCCACGCGTTGTCGGTGGCCTGGCTTCTCGTCCTCCCCGTCGGCGTGCTCTTCTGGGCCGGGAGCCTCCTCCTGCGGAGACGGTCGCGGCTGCGTCGGCTGCGACGCGAGCCGCGTGCTTCGATTCTCGCCACGTGGGACGAGGCCCTGAGCACGCTCGACCTCGCCGGCATCCGCCGCCGTAGAGCCGAGACCTATCTGGAGCTCGCGACGCGTGTCACCTCGACCAGGATGCTGTCCGAGGAGGCAACGCTCGCCTTTTGGAACCTGGCCCTCATTGTGACCGCCGTCTACTATGCCGGATCGCCGCCCGGGGACTTCGTGGCCCGTCAGGCGACGCGCGACGCCAGGACTGTCGTTCGCAGTGCCCGGCGGAGGATCGCAGGCTGGCAGCGGGTCGCAGCCGCACTCGACCCGAGGGGCCTTCCGGCGTGAACGGGCCGTTCCCCGGCCGTGACAGCTGAGGACTAGGGTGCGATCGTGGCCGACCAAGCGACTTTCGCGGAGGACACCACCGGTTTCATGGACTCGCTGTACACCGCCGCGCTCCGTATGACTCGCAGCCCGTCAGACGCCCAGGACCTGGTTCAGGAGACCTACCTGAAGGCCTACCGAGGCTATGGCGGCTTCGAGGCAGGCACCAATCTGAAGGCCTGGCTGTACCGCATCCTCACCAACACGTTCATCAACTCCTACCGGTCGCGCAAACGCCATCCCGAGGAGACCGAGCTTGACGATGTCGAGGAGCTGTACCTGTTCAGGCGCATGAGTGGCCGCGACGGTGGCATGGGCCGGAGTGCCGAAGACGAAGCCCTGGACTGGATAACCGACGACGAGGTCAAGGCCGCGCTCGAGTCGTTGCCGGAGACCTTCCGGATGACCGTTCTGCTGGCTGATGTCGAGGGATTCTCCTACAAAGAGATCGCGGACATCATGGACGTGCCTATCGGAACGGTCATGAGTCGCCTCCATCGCGGAAGAAGGGCGCTCGAGAAGACGTTGCACGAGTTCGGAGTGGCGCGAGGATTCGTCGCGGCCCCGTAAGGGTGGATATATCGGATGGAGCTTGCATGACGGGCGAAAAGGGCGGCAAGAACATCAACTGCCGTGAAGTGCTGCACAGCGTGTATCACTTCCTAGACGGCGAGATGACGCCCGAGCGACGTGACCAGATTGCTCGCCACATCGACAAGTGTGCTCCCTGTCTCAGGGCCTTCGGCTTCGAGACCGAGATCCGGAGACTCGTCGCGGACCGGTGCCGGGACAAGGTGCCTGACGAGCTCCGCATTCGCATCGCGGCCGTGATCGCCCACGAGCACAAGCAGAGCGCGAGCGCCGGCGGGATCGCCGAGGGTACGGAGCACTGACCGTTTCGGATCTTGCGGCCGGACCGCCCTACCATGCTGAGATGACGTCACCTTCCGAGCCAGTCGCCTGGGATGTTGCCGAGCGTGTCGCCGGACGTGTTGCCCGGCGTGTCGACATCCGGATCGACTGGTCGACGCTCCGCTCTCTCGTGATCGACTTCGAGGAGGTCACCGCCCAGGCTGAGGCGCTAGTCGAGGAGTCCACCGGCCTTCGCTCGCTAGTCGGGCCCGCGCGGGCACAGGTCGCCACACGGGAGGAATGGATACACGCCAACGTTTCCTCGTTTCGGCGTTTGCTCGGCCCGGTGCTCGCCCGTGCCGGCAAGGGCGGCCAGGGTCTTCCAGGTCTTCTCGGCCCGGTGGGGAGGGTGGCTGCCGGGGCCGAGATGGGCGTGGTGCTGGGGTGGATGTCCGGGCGAGTTCTCGGCCAGTACGACTTGCTTTTCGCGGACGGCGATTCACCCCAGGACGCCGTGTACTACGTGGGGCCGAACATCGTCTCGCTGGAGCGCCGGCACGGGTTCGAACCCCGGGAGTTCCGGCTCTGGATCGCGCTGCACGAGCTGACGCACCGTGCCCAGTTCACCGGCGTGCCGTGGCTGCGCGCCCACTTCCTCGATCTCGTCGAACGCAGCGTGGCCATCGCCTCGCCCGACCCGCGGCAGGTGATGGAGGCCATTGGGCGAATGGCGGTCGACATCATGTCCGGCAGGAACCCGCTTGCGGAGTCCGGGCTCGTCGGGGCGCTCGCCTCACCGGCGCAGCTGGAGACTCTCCGCTCGATCCAGGGGATGATGAGCCTCCTCGAAGGCCATGGCGACGTCACGATGGACCGCGCCGCCCGGGACTTGATCCCGAGCGCCGCTCGCTTTTCGCAGGTTCTCCGCGCGCGGCGCGAGTCCGCGAGTGGGCTGGTGAAACTATTCCAGCAGCTGATAGGACTCGAGGCCAAGCTGCGCCAGTACGGGGACGGGGCGCGTTTCGTGCGGGAGGTCGAGCAGGTCGGTGGTACGGAGCTCCTGGCGATCGCCTGGCAGTGCCCAGAGAACCTCCCGAGCGCAGCGGAGATCCAGGCTCCCGAGCGCTGGGTGTCACGCGTGCGGGGTCTGGCACTCGAGCCGGCGTGACGAGCCCGCTGCGGGCACGGGCGCAGGGGGCTGCCGTTCCGCTGATCGGGCGTTGCTCGTTCCCCGATCCAGGAGCTCCGCTCGCATGCGCGGTTTCCGGAGGTGCCGACTCGCTCGCCCTACTCGTGCTCGCTGTGGTGGCCGGCTGCGACGTGATCGCCCATCATGTCGACCACGGCTTGCGCGAGGGCTCCGACCAGGATGTCGGTGTTGTGAACGAGGTCGCCGGCGAGCTCGGCGTCGAGGTCGTCGTTCACCGGGTGAGCGTTGGTGCAGGCCCGAATCTCGAGGCGCGTGCGCGTTCCGCCCGGCTCGGTGCCATGCCGGTCGGTGCCGCCACCGGCCACACGGCCGACGATCAGGCGGAGACCGTCCTGCTCAACTTGCTCCGCGGCGCCGCCACAGATGGCCTCGCGGCCATGCGCTCGGGGCCCCGGCACCCGATACTCGCCTTGCGTCGTGCCGAGACCCACGCATTGTGCGCGCAGCTTCGCCTTCACCCGGTCGAGGACCCGACGAACCGCGACCCGGCCCACCTGCGCAACCGGATCCGTCACGAGCTGATACCGGTGCTGTGCGAGCTCGCAGGTCGTGACATCGTGCCGGTGCTCGCCCGCCAGGCGGGGTTGTTGGCTGACGACGCGGTCCTGCTCAGCGAGCTCGCCTCTGCTCTCGACCCGACCGACGCCCGGGCGATCGCGGACGCGCCGGCACCCCTTGGACGCCGGGCACTGCGCGAGTGGCTGCGATGCGACCACCCGCCTGACCTCGCGACCGTGGACAGAGTGCTGTCGGTTGCCGCCGGAGAGACGCTTGCCGCCGATGTCGGCCTGGGGAGGAGCGTGCGGCGTTCTCGGGGCCGGTTGCGCCTTTGCGGGGCGCCACCCGAAGCGCAGGATCCCGGTGTTCTTTCGTGCCGGCCTGGTGCACCCGACTAGTGTCGGCGCCGGTGGGCGATCTTGTTGGCCAGGGGGCTTGCGGGGCGGAGTCGGGGCCGTTGTCGGGATCACCCGACGTCATGAGCGTGTGGGACGCCGATCCGGCTCTCGGCAGGGTAGTGCTCTCGACCGAGCAAATTGCCAAACGGGTCGCGGAGCTCGGCAAGATGATCACGGCCGACTACGCCAGTCGGCCACCCTTGCTGGTCGGGGTGCTCAAGGGCGCCTTCATCTTCCTCGCCGATCTCGCCAGGCAGATCCAGCTGCCGCTCGAGCTCGACTTCATGGCCGTGTCCTCCTACGGCAGGGCGACGAAGACCAGCGGCGTCGTGCGGATTCTGAAGGACCTCGACATCGATCTCACCGGTCGTCACGTTCTCATCGTCGAGGACATTCTCGACAGCGGGCTCACGCTCTCCTACCTGCGCAAGAGCCTTCTCGCCCGCGGTCCGGAGAGCCTCGCCGTCTGCTCGCTTCTCGTCAAGCGCAGCGTCGAGCCGCGGCCCGACCTTGAGGTCGCGTACGTCGGGTTTCACATCGAGCCCGAGTTCGTCGTGGGTTACGGTCTCGATGTCGCCGAGCGCTACCGGAACCTTCCGGACATCCGCGTCTATGTGGCCGGGGAGCCCGCGTGACCTCACTGCCGGTCGGAGCGTCTTCCCGGTGCCGGTCCCATCAATGAGGGTCGGGGAGGACGAGCCCGTGCCCGGGGCTGAGCACAGCGGATTGGTCGACCGGGAGCGGGTCCGCCGGGCCGTCCGCGAGCTGCTGGCGGCCATCGGCGAGGATCCCGACCGGGAGGGACTCGTGCGAACGCCGTTGCGCGTGGCAGAGATGTACGGGGACCTCTTCGACGAGGCCGACGAAGACCCAGCAAGGTTTCTCACCGTCACCTTTGCCGCCGAACACGACGAGATGGTCATGGTTCGCGACATCCCGTTCGCGTCGTTGTGCGAGCACCATCTGGTCCCGTTTCTGGGCAGGGCTCACGTCGCCTACATCCCGAGCAAGGACGGGCGCATCACGGGGCTCTCCAAGCTGGCGCGCGTCGTCGACGCCGTTGCGGGTCGCCTCCAGGTCCAAGAGCGCATGACGACTCAGATCGCCGAGGCGATCGAGTCGGCACTCACCCCGCGAGGTGTGCTCGTGGTGATCGAAGCCGAGCACCTGTGCATGTCGATGCGCGGTGTTCGCAAACCCGGAGCCATAACGGTCACATCGGCGGTGCGGGGACTGTTCCGGACCGACCCGAGAACCCGGGCAGAAGCCATGGGGCACGTGCGAGGTAGGCACGGCTGAACCTCTACTCTTGAGACGTGGTCCCCCTCGTGATGGGCGTGCTGAACGTCACATCCGACTCTTTCTCCGACGGCGGTCGCTACCTGGACTACGAGGCTGCCGTGCGACGCGGACGCGAGATGGTTGCCGAGGGGGCGGACGTGGTCGACGTCGGAGGTGAGTCGACGCGCCCTGGTGCCGGAGCGGTCGCGCCCGACGAGGAGCTGCGCCGCGTGGTGCCCGTTGTCGAGGCTCTTGCCGGTGAAGTGCGGGTGTCGGTCGACACGGCCAAGGCGTCTGTCGCTCACGCCGCGCTCGGAGCGGGGGCGACCTTGTTGAACGACGTCTCGTCGAGCCTGGCGGCGGTTGCGGCCGAGCACGGCGCCGGTTTCGTAGCAATGCACTGCAAAGGGACTCCCGCGAACATGCAGATCGACCCGCGTTACGACGACGTTGTCGGGGAGGTCGCTGCATTCCTCCAGCGATGCGCCGCTGAGGCTCGGGCCGCAGGTGTCACGGAGGTCTACATCGATCCCGGGATCGGGTTCGGCAAGTCGGTCCGGCACAATCTCCAGCTCCTGGCAGCGCTCCCCCAGCTAGTGGCGACCGGGGTCCCCGTGCTCGTCGGGACCAGCCGCAAGAGCTTCATCGGTCATCTCGGCGCCGGCGGCTCGCCCGACGGGCGGGTCGGGGACGTCCCGCCGCTCGGGGTCGATGACCGGTCGGAGGGCTCCCTGGCCTCGGCCGTGTGGGCGATGGCTTGTGGGGCCGCGATGGTGCGTGTCCATGACGTCGCAGCCACTGTGCAGGCGGCTCGACTGTTTGGTGAGGTGGCGGCATGAGGGGACGTTGGGCGGCCGGAATCGTGCCGAGGAACTTCTGCTGGATCATCAAGGATCATCTCGCGGTCAGCGAGCGACCCGGAGGTTACGCGCCCAACCATCGCAAGGTTCGCCGCCACGAGGAGTTGCTGTGGCTTCGGGCGCAGGGCTTCACGAGGGTGGTGTCGCTGCTCGCGTCGACCCACAACCTCCATGCCTACAACGAGCTCCACCTCGAATGGTCACGCTTCCCGATGCCGGCCGTCACCGACACACGTGACGTCCTATCCGAGCTGTACCCTTCTTTGCACGGTTGGCTGCGCAGCGGTGAGCGCGTGCTGCTCCACCAAGAGGAGCTCGGCGACTGCGTGATGGGCGTAGTGGCCGGCTACCTTCTCTGGAGCGAGATCCTTCCTGACGGACCGCGAGCGATCACCGCCATGGAACAACTGCTCCGCCGCCAGATGGGTACCGTCGGGCGCACGATCGTAAGTGTCGTGGACGAGGTTCCATCCCTGGAGAGCTTCGCCTCTCTTGCCGACCCGACCGACGGGCCAGAGCAGAGAAGGGCACAAACGGGGGACGGCGCAACCAGTGCGAAGGGCGCTCGGGACGCCGAGGCGGACGCCGGCGCATCCTCGTCGGAAGGCCACCCTGACGAGGCAGAAGAGAAGGTGCGCCCAACATCGCGGAGCCAGGCGACCGGCGACGCGGAAGACGGAACGGCGGAGAGCCTCGCAACGGGCGAGGTCGAGCCCATCAAGGCGGACTGGGGTGAGGGCCCGGCCGCAAGCATCTCGTAGATGAGTGACAGGATCGAGCTACGCGGGCTGCGGGTGCTGGGCCGCCACGGCGCACTCGCCGGCGAGCAGGACACGGCGCAGCCCTTTGAAGTCGATCTCGAGATCGAGGGCGACTTCACCGAGGCGGCCCGCGATGACGACCTGGCAAAGACGGTCGACTACTCGCTCGTGGTCGACAAGGCCACCGAGATCGTCCGCCTACGCCATTACCACCTCCTCGAGGCGCTCGCCGGGGCGATCGCGGCGGGGATCCTCGACATCCCTGCCGTTCGAGCGGTCACGGTGACGGTACGCAAGCTCCGGCCTCCCGTGGCGGCGGACCTTGCGTCTGCCGGGGTGCGCCTGCGCCGGGAGCGGGGCAGTGGTCCCACATGAGCGTCGAGATGTTCCTGGGTCTCGGCTCGAACATGGGCGATCGCCTGCGCTTTCTCGAGCTGGCCGTGAAGGTGCTCCGCGGCCTCGATCCGGACCTCAGGGTCTCGCCGGTCTATGAGTCGGCTCCACTCGGCGGCCCGGAACCCCAGAACCGGTATCTGAATTGCGTTGTGCGGCTCGAGACCGCCCTCACCGCCCGGCAGATCCTCGAGGTAGCGCACGGGCTCGAGGAGCTGGCGGGCCGGGTCCGCACCGTGCGGAACGGACCCCGCACCCTCGACGTCGACATCCTTCTCGTAGGAGGTCTTCACATTTGCGAGCCCGATCTCGTCGTGCCGCACCCGAGGATGAGTGAGCGCGGCTTCGTGCTGGCGCCTTTGGAGGACCTCGACGCGTCCCGCGTTCCCGCCGGCTGGCGTGCCCGGCTGGCCGAAACGGATCCGACGGCACTGGACATCCACCTGGTTGGTAGGATCGGGTGACACTGAGACACGAACGGCACCTCTGAGAGGGCCGGAACGAAGAGAGCTCAACATGACCACGGTTCGCATCATCGGACCCGGGCGTGCCGGGCGGTCTTTTGCGTCTGCACTAACGGCCGCCGGTGTCGAGGTCCGAGACCTTCTCGGGCGCGCCGATGACGCCTCTTCTGCTGCCGCCGGCGTCGACGTCCTTCTGCTCACGGTTCCTGACCAGGAGATCGGCGGCGTCGCTTCGACGGTCAGGCCGGTTCGGTCAACCGTCGTGACGCATTGCTCGGGGGCACTCGGGCTCGACGTGCTCGCGCCCCATGAGCGTGTCGCTGCGCTACATCCGCTGGTGACCCTGCCGGACCCGGCGATTGGAGCCTCGCGCCTCGGCTCCGGCTGCTACTTCGCCGTGGCCGGTGACCAGGCCGTCATCGACCTCGTCCAGGCGCTCGGCGGCCGCACACTTGAGATCCCGCCGGACGCGAGGGCGGGCTACCACGCAGCGGCCTGCGTTGCGTCCAACCACCTTGTCGCGCTTCTTGGCCAGGTCCAACGAGTGGCCGAATCCGTCGGGCTTCCCCTCGAGGCGTTCCTGCCGCTCGCCCAAGGAGCCCTCGATGACGTCGGCCGGTTCGGACCGGCCGCGGCGCTCACCGGCCCGGTCGCGCGCGGGGACCTGACCACGATCGAGCGTCACCGCCGAGTGCTGGACCCGGAAGAGCTCGACGGTTACGACGCCGGGGTCGACCTGGCGCGTCGTCTGGTCAACTCGAGCCGTTGAAGGTGTACGAGCCCGCGCAGGCACGCGCGGATGCTGAGCGCCGCGGGTCAATTGTCGGCAGCGACCAGCTGGCGGATCGCGGGACTGGCTCGTGGAGGTAGTCACCACCCGCGACGAGTTCCGAAACTCGACCTCCGCCGTGCGCGCCGAAGGCTCCCGGCTCGGTCTCGTGCCCACGATGGGTGCGTTCCATCCGGGGCACATGTCCCTGTTGCGGGCCGCGGCTTCGATGTGCGACGTGGTGGCGGTGAGCATCTTCGTGAACCCGCTGCAGTTCTCCTCTGCCGCCGACCTGGCGCGGTACCCGGTCAACTTGGAGCGGGACCTGGCGATGGCGCAGACCGCCGGCGTCGGGCTCGTGTTCGCACCTTCGGCGAGCGAGATGTTCCCAAGGGGGGAACCGGAGACAAGCGTCCAGCCCGGACTGCTCGCTGGTCGCCTCGAGGGCGCCTCCCGTCCCGGCCATTTCGCCGGTGTCGCCACGGTCGTCACCAAGCTGTTGTCGCTTGCCGGACGTTGCCATGCGTTCTTCGGTGAGAAGGACTACCAACAGCTGGCGGTCGTGCGGCGTCTCGTCGCGGACCTCGATCTTGACGCCGAGATCGTCGCCTGCCCGACGGTGCGCGAGCCGGACGGACTTGCATGCTCGAGCCGCAACCGCCGGCTCGACCCCGAAGACCGACGTGCCGCCGCCGTGCTTTTCAGGGCGCTTGGAGCAGGACGCGACGCCCTCGCCGGCGGGGCTGCCAGCAGTGCGGAAGTGGAGGCGACGATGGCTGTCGTGGTTGCGGCTGAGCCTCGGGCCAGGTTGGATTATGCGGTTGTGGTGGATCCCGTAACGTTCGAATCGCCGCTGTCGCTCGCAGGTGAGCTTCGGCTTCTTATCGCGGCCGACGTCGGGCCGGTCCGCCTGATCGACAACCTGGGGGTGGGGGCATGAAAGCTGAGCCGGCGCTCGAGTCTGGGCGAGCCGACAGGTGCAGTCGATCGTGAGCCCGCTCGAACGGCTCGACGTCCTGGTCGTCGGGAGCGGGGTGGCGGGCCTGTCAGCGGCGGTGCGCCTTGCCGAGCTCGGCGGCGCCAGGGTCGGTGTCCTCACCAAGGGCGAGCTGGAGCAGTCGACGACGCGCTGGGCGCAAGGGGGTATTGCCGCTGTACTGCCCGGCGACGAGGACTCCACCGACCTCCACCTGGCCGACACGCTGCGCGCCGGAGCGGGATTGTGCGACCAGGCCGCGGTTCGCGTGCTCGTCGATGAAGGCTCCGAGCGGGTCCACGAACTCATCGCGCTCGGCGCGGTGTTCGACAGGGGTCCTGGTGGTCGGCTGTCACGAGCCAGGGAAGGCGGGCACTCGACAGCCCGTGTCCTGCACGCGGGCGGTACCGCCACTGGTGCAGAGGTGGAGCGAGCCCTTGTTGCAGCAGTGCGTGACAGTGCCGCGGCGATACTCGAGGATTGGTTCGCTCTCGACCTCGTCCTCGAAGGCGGCCGCTGCGCCGGTGTCGTCGCACTCGACCCCAGGGGCGAGCTGCAGCGCGTCGAGGCCAGCCATGTTGTCCTCGCATGCGGTGGCGCGGGGCAGATGTACGCGGTCACGACCAATCCCGTCGAGGCCACGGGCGACGGCATCGCGATGGCGCTCCGAGCCGGGGTTCCGGTTGCCGACCTGGAGTTCGTCCAGTTTCATCCGACAGCGCTTCATCAGGCGGCCATGCCCCGCCCGCTCATCTCCGAGGCCCTTCGCGGTCACGGGGCGGTGTTGCGCGATGGCGCGGGCAACCGTTTCGTGGACGAGCTCCTCCCGCGCGACCTCGTGAGCCGTGCTATCGCCGTCAAGCTGGCGGAGGAGGGCAGCGAGCACGTGTGGCTGGACGCGACGGCCCTCGAGGACTTTGGGCGAAGGTTCCCGACGATCGCGGAGACACTGGAGGAGGCGGGGTTCGATCCGGTCAATGACTGGCTGCCGGTCGCGCCGGCGGCGCACTACCTGTCTGGAGGGGTTCTCGTCGATCTCGACGGTGCGACGGCACTTCCGGGACTCTGGGCGGCAGGCGAGGTCGCCTGCAGCGGTGTCCACGGGGCCAACCGCCTTGCCTCGAACTCGTTGCTTGAAGGCATGGTCTTCGGTGCCCGCTGTGTCGACGCCATCCTGTCGGGTCGCGACGCAGCCGAGCCCACGGGCGTCCTCGCCGGGCTGGTTGGCGAGACGGCCGAGGCGCGATCGACCACCTCGCGTTCAGGGGCGATCGTGGTCCGGCCGGTCGCGGACTGCCGCTGCGGAGGGGGCGGGCTGAAGGCTCCGTCCGAAAGGAACGCCGTTCCCAAGGACACTGCCGCGAGCACCGGGGCACAACGCGCCGCTCTCCAGGCAGCGATGACGAATTGGGCCGGTGTCGTCCGTGACGCCTCGTCGCTCAGGCGGGCCTCAAACGCCGTCACCGGCGTCGCGGCGGCACTTGCGCCGAACCTGGATCGTGCGACTGCCGAGGTGCGGAACCTCACCGACGTCGCCAAGGCGTTGCTGGAGGCCGCTGCCGAGCGTGAGGAGACACGTGGATCCCAGGCGCGCTCGGACTTTCCGGAGACGTCGCCGAGCTTCCTTTGCAGGTTGTCGCACGGGGCGCACCGCGACGAGAAGCCCGGAGAGCTGGTGGTCCAGCACGCGTCGGCCGTGCTGGGCGCGTGACAAGGTCGGTCCCCGTGTACCGCGACGACGTCCACCCACCGGCTGCGGCGGTTCGCGGGGCCGTGGCGGCCGCGCTCGCCGAGGATCTCCTCCCGCTCGGTGACCTGTCTGCAGCGCTGATACCCGAGGAGGCCCGCGGCACGGCCGCGTTCGTGGCGCGCACGGCAGGGGTCGTCGCGGGCACGCGTTGTGTCGAGGAGACCTGCAACCAGGTCGATCGGGGTCTCGAGCTGACCTGGCTGGTGGGGGAGGGCCGCGACATCGGCCCGCACGACGTGATCGGCCGGGTCGAAGGCCCGTTGCGCTCGCTGCTCACGGCCGAGCGGACGGCGCTCAACTTCCTCTGCCATCTCTCGGGCGTGGCGACTGCGACGCGGCGCTATGTCGAGGCCGCGCGGGCGGCCAACCCGTCGACGAGGATCTGGGACACGCGCAAGACCACGCCAGGCCTGCGATCGCTCGAGAAGGCGGCTGTCAGGGCGGGCGGTGCCGCCAACCATCGAGGCAGCCTCTCCGAGGGGGTGCTGATCAAGGACAACCACATCGGCGGGCTCTCGATCACCGAAGCGGTCCACAAGGCGCTCGAGCGGTGGCCGGGTCGCATGGTCGAGGTCGAGTGCGAGCACTCCGGTCAGGTGACAGAGGCCCTCGATGCCGGGGCGACGCTTGTCATGTGCGACAACATGACGCCGGTAGAGGTCCGGGCATGCGTGCAGCTGGTGCGCGACCACCCGCGCGGGGCGAGAGGTTCAGTCCTCGTCGAGGCCTCCGGTGGCATCAACCTCGAGAACGTAGCTGCCTACGCGAGGGCAGGCGCAGACGTGATCTCGATCGGTGCCCTGACCCATTCGGTAGTGGCGCTGGACATCGGACTCGATATCGAGAGTGTCACCTTCGGCGCCAACTGACGTGCCGACCCGGGCATCCGGCGCCGGTCGTAACGGGGCCGGATGTCACGTCAGCCGACGTGTCCGGTGACGTAGGCCCGCGTGCGTGCGTCGTTGGGGGCGTCGAACACCTGCTCGGTGGGACCGACCTCGACGAGCTCGCCAACGCGATCGTCTCCAAGGAGGAAGACGGCGACGTTGTCCGAGACGCGGACCGCCTGGAACATGTTGTGCGTGACGAGGGCGATCGTCACCTCACCGGAGAGCTGTCTGATGAGGTCCTCGATCTTTGCCGTGGCCACTGGGTCGAGAGCGGAGCACGGCTCGTCCATGAGGAGCACCTCTGGTTCGACGGCGAGAGCGCGCGCGATGCACAAGCGCTGCTGTTGGCCACCGGAGAGGCGAAGCGCCGGCTGGTGGAGGCGGTCCTTGACGATGTCCCACAGGGCGGCGCTGTGAAGCGCGGCTATGCCCATCTCGCGAAGCAGGCGCTTGTTGCGGACACCGTTGAAGCGGAGCCCGGAGATCACGTTGTCGAAGATGCTCATCGTCGGGAAGGGGTTCGGCCTTTGGAACACCATCCCGATCCGACTGCGCAGAACCTCGGGCTGAACGTCCGGTCCATAGATGTCGAGACCTCCGAGCCGGACGGTGCCTCGAACGTCACCTCCTGTGTGGTCGTGGAGCCGGTTGATTGCGCGCAGCACACTGGTCTTGCCACAGCCTGACGGACCGACGAGCGCCGTGACCCGGCGTGCGGGCATCTGAAGAGTGACGTTGCGGACGGCAGTGTGGTCGCCGAAGGCGATGCTCACGTCGTCGAGCGTGACAGCCGTCCCGCCTGATCCGGGATCAGGTGCCACCGGCGACCTCGCGTCCCTGGCCAGTTTCGCCGTCCGGTCGTCGACGTGGGCCCGCCGGTCGGACGCGTAGCTCAACTTCCGGTTCGTGTCGTCGTGTCGCTTCATCGTGTCTTCCTGTTGAGCGTCCAGGCGATCGTCCGGGCGGTCACGCTCAGAATCAGCACCAGGGCGAGCAGCACCAGTGCGGTTCCCCACGCGGTCTGCTGAGCGTCCGCAAACGGTTGCGTCGAGTCATTGAAGATGAGCAGGGTCATGGCCAAGGTGGGCGAGGCCACCGTGAACAGGAGCGGGGCGGTCTCGCCCACCGCGCGGGCCACCGCCAACAAGTTGCCTGTGACAACTCCCGGCAGCGCTCCCCGCAACACCACTGAGCGGGCAACGCGCGACCGTCGTGCGCCGAGCGAGATTCCCGCCTCCCACAGGTCGACGGAAACAGTCCGCATGGCCTCCTCGTTCGCCCGGATCATGATCGGCAGCATCAGGACTCCGAGCGCGAATCCGGCCGCCACGTTCGAGAAACGGTGGAACTGCTCGACATAGACCGCATAGGCGAAGATGCCGATGATGATCGATGGAACACCGGACATCACATCGGCGCTGAAGCGGATCGAAGACGCGATCGGTCCCGGACGCTCGAACAGGAACAGGGCGATGAACAGTCCCAGCGGCACTGCCAACGCGAGGGCATAGGCGACGATCTCACCGGACCCGACGATCGCGGTGGAGATGCCCCCACCGGGCACTCCTTCCGGTGTGGGGGCATGTAGCAGGAAACCGATGTTCAGTGCTCCCGCCCCTCTTGAGACGGTAGCGATGACCAGCGCGACCAGAGGCGCAACACCGATCGGCACGGTGATCAAACAGCTCACTTGCATGGCGCGTCCCGTAATCCGGCGCCTTCGAATCGAGCGACGGGCGCAGTCGCGCACCACGACCCGCCGTCGGGCTATCTCCCCTAGGCCCATGTCTGGGACTGCGCCGTCCATCACCTCCGCAGACCGGAGCATCTTCATGCGACGGCGCCCCGGACACCGAGCAGGCGACGGCCACCTCTTCTGCGGACGAGAAGTTGTCCCACGACGTTGACGAGGATCGTCAGCAGGAGCAGGATGCCGGCCAGCGCGATCACGGCGCTCGTGCCCAGTCCGGGTGATGCCTCTGCGAACTGGTTGACGATCGCCGACCCGAGTGTCGACCCGGGCGCGAGGAGCGAATGGGGGATGGCCGGGCGGTTGCCGATGACCAGAGCCACCGCGATGCTCTCGCCGAGCGCCCGCCCGATGGCCAGCGTGATGGCTGCGGCGATGCCCGACCGTGCGCCGGGCAACACGGTGCGCCTGACCACCTGCCAGTGGGTGGCACCTAGCGCCATCGCCGCCTCCCTGTCGGCGAGCGGCACCCCGCCGAGCGCGGTCCGGCTCAACGCGACGACAGTCGGCAGCGTCATGATGGCGAGGACGACCGAGGCGAGCAGCACGCTCGGTCCATAGGCGGGCCCGTGAAAGAACCAACCGAGCACTGGGAGGTGCTCGAGCGCGGGTTCGACGTCGGTGGCGAACAACGGGGAGAGCACGAGCAACGCCCAGAGGCCCACGACGATGCTCGGCACCGCGGCGAGGAATTCGATCGAGGTGGACAACGGGCCCGCCAGCCAGCGCGGCATCAACTCGGAGAGAGACACGGAAATGCCGAGGCCGATCGGCACGACAATGATCATGGCCACGAACGTGGTGATAACCGTCCCGACGACAAGTGTCCCACCGGCATAGTCGCCGTCATCGGGGTTCCAGGTTCCGGACCACAAGAAGCTGATGCCCGAGTGGGCGAACGCCTGGCTCGACTGAGACACGATGCTGACTATCAGGCCGATCACCAGGGCGGCAAACAGCCCGGCCGCCCCCCAGCGGACGATGGCGTACAGCGGGCTCGAGGGCAAGCGCCGACGCTTGCGCCACGTGCGCAGCCCGTCCGAACCGCCGCCCTCACCCGGCACCGATGACCCGGCGACGGGCGAGGGCAGCAAGGAGGCAATCAGATCGCTCACAGCTCGAGAGCGCTGCCCGCTCTAAGCGTGCAACTCGGCCAGTGTCGTCTTGGCAAGCCGAGCGACATTCACCGGAATCGGCGAGTAGCCGAGCGATTTCGCCTGCTGTTGTCCAGTGGTCACGACGTAGTAGAAGAGCTTGTCGAGCGCAGCGCTCTTGGCTGCGTTCGCCTGCTTTTCGTACAGCAGCGTCCAGCTGAAGTTGGCCAACGGATAGGTCGACGAGCCAGATTCGTCAATGATCGAGAAATTGCTGGCACTCAGGTGCGTGGCCTGTGCCCCGGCTCGGCCAATCGTGTAGGACGAAGGCAGAACGTATGCGCCCGACCCGTTCTCCACGGCTGCGTTTGTGAAACCGGCCTTCGAGGCGTATCCGAACGAGACATAGCCGATCGCCCCTGGCGTGTCCCTTATGAATGTGGCGACACCGGTGTTGAGCTGCTCACCCTCGCCATAGTCCGGCAGAGGCCATGACGTGGACGGTTTCGACGTGCCGATCTTGATGACCCAATTGGCCGAGGTAGCGATGAGGTACTGGTCGAGATCCCATCCGGGCCCGGAGGAGTCGGCACGGTGGACAGGCACGATCGCGAGGTTCGGCAGGTTCGAGACGCCGGAGACCTTCGCGATCACCGGACTGTCCCAGTTCGTGATCGCTCCGTCGAAGATCGCGGCGAGTGTGGGCCCGTCGAGGCGCAGGCCGTTCGGCGCGCCGGGCACGTTGTAGCTGATCGCCACACCACCAAGCTCCACCGGCACCTGAAGGACAGTGCCCCCCTTTGCCACGGCCAGGGCAGACGCAGACATGGGGATCTCCGAGTCGCCGAAGGCGACCGTGTTCTCCTGGATGTCCTTGATGCCGACGCTGCTGCCTGCGGGCGAGTAGTTGATGGTGACCCGCGAGTGGAGCTGCTCATAGTCGTAGAAGACCTTCTCGAAGAACGGCGCGATGGAGTTGGCTCCGGCGCCGTCGAGCGTGATGGCGCTCGGCGCCGTGAAATCTGTCAACCGGATGAGTCCGGCCTTCGCTTGCGTCGACGAACCGTGCACGGCGAGATCGGCGGTGGAGCTCGACAGGCCCGACCAGCATGCTGTGAGCACGACAGCGGCGAGTGCGAGTGCGGTGGATGCGATGAAGCGTCGTCTCACTGAGTCTTCCCCCCAAGTGTTGTCGAATTCAGTTTCGATTAGTGAACGTAAATCTATATGTTCACTAGTAATAATAGCATAAGGTCGCCGTGCCAGTTCTCGTCAGGTTCATTCTTGGAGCGGTGCGCGAGAGGTCAGGGCGCGAAGCGTGCCACCGGGACGGGGCTTCTCGTCGACCGCAACGTCACCTGGACACGTTCGACGCCGTCGCTGACGGCTTCCCGCTGGATCGACGTGGGCTCGCTGCAGCAGAACCAGGGTTCGTTGAGCCGTGGCCTCGGCCCCGCCGGCCCGCTTGACCGGATCCCGCGGCCAGGCCGTGCCATGCTCGACCGCAGGCCATGACGCGACGTGTGGGCACGGACACGAGCGTCCACGTCCGCGAAGATGTCCTCTGGCCCGACAGCCTCAGTGCCGGTGCCCGCCGTTTCGACGAGTGTCGCCAGGTCTCTTTGCAGGTCGTCGAGCCCGGCCTCTCCGGCTGTCCAGACCCAGCTCAGCCCGGCGGCGTCGTAGCTTTCGAGCCGAGACTTGACCTGGGGGGCCGAGAGCAGCAGGGAGCCCTCGGGGAGCAGGAGCCTGATCGTGTACTGGACCGCGTCGACGTTCCCCACAAGGTCGTGGGCAACGACAAAGTCGAGCATGGCGCCGAGCTCGGTCGCATTCGTCCACGGTGTGAAGGGCAGCCATGAGGGCCGGACCTCGATCCCGTGGGCCCGCAGCAGGATCACCGCCGCGCTCTCATCGGCGGCAGTGTGCCCTTTGTTCAAGATGCGAAGAGTCGTGTAGTCGACTGATTCGAACGCCGACACGACAAACAGGCAGCCCGCTCTCGCGAGACCGGCCCATAGGTCCTCGTGGGCCAGGATGTGCTCGACCTTCGTCGTGCAGTCGAAACTCAGGTTCGGGAAGCAGGAGTGGAGCGCCTCGACGACCCGCACGGCGTGCCGGGGTCCGTTGAGGAAGTCAGGGTCGGCAAAGGTCACGTGCTGCGCGCCCATCGCCACCAACTGGGAAACGTCGCTCAGAACGACCTCCTCGTGTACGACGCGCAGGCGCCCGTCGTACACGACCGGCAACGGGCAGTGCCTGCAGCGATGCGAGCAGCCGTGGCTCGCCTCCACGGCGCCTGCCAGCCGTTCCTCGTCGCCGAGGACGAGCTTCGCGTAGCGCTCCAGCGGAGGTAGCAGATCTCGCGCCGGAGTGATGAAGCCGCTGCGGCCGAGGCGCACCACAACATCCCCGGCAATCCCGGGCGCGTCGGGCGCGTCGGCCCATGTGAGCAGGGCAGGCTCGTACTCCCCGACGATCACCCGGTCGGCCGTGCCGGCCGTCGTCGAGTCTCGGCTCATGCCTGCGTACAGGCCGTACAAGCAGATCGGGAGTTCAGGGCGCTGAACCCGCACTGAAGCCGCGAGCGGCACCGCCATCCGCATGGCGGTGTGCATCGGAACCGAGAAGGCCACGCAGTCAGCCCAATCCACGAGGGCCCGGTCCCACTGGTCGACCGACACGTCGATCGCGCGTACGTCGTGACCACCCGCCCGAAGCGTCGCAGCCGGGGAGGCGACGTGCAAGGGTTGGTGCCCGAGCTCGTAGGTGGAAACCAGCAGGACCCGCACGCTGGCAGGCTATAGCGGTCGTGCCGGCGCGCGGTCGAGCGGAGCGACGGCTCCGCCAAGCGTCGGCCTTAACATGGGACCGCCCACCTTCCAGTGAGGACATCTGATGACTGACAGCGGCAACAGCGTTAGCGACGGCGTCCCGGTCCTTCGCCTGACGGCACCAGCACTGGCCGAGATCCTCGAGTTGAGGGCCGGCGAAGCTGCCCCCGAGTCACTGGCCCTGTGCGTGGAGATCAGTGGCGTGCACGACGACGTTTACACCTACGACATGTACTTCCAGGCGACGTCCGACGCGGCGCCGGGTGACTGGATCGACCATCTCAACGGTCTCGCGCTGATCGTGCCACACCAGAGCATCGACCGGATACGCGGCTCGAGCCTGGACCTGAGTCCGGACGCAGACGGCGGTGGGATGGTGATCAGGAACCCGAACCGGCCGCCGCCCGCTCGAAAGAGCCCGGCGATGAGCGGGCCGCTGCCGGACCTGAGTGGTGATGTCGCCCAGCGGCTGCTCCAGGTTCTGAACGAGCAGATCAACCCTGCAATAGCGGCACATGGCGGCCGTGCGGACCTGGTGGCAATCGAGGAGGACACCGCCTACCTGCGCCTCTCAGGTGGGTGCGCCGGCTGTGGCCTGGCGGCGGTGACGCTGAGCCAGGGCATCGAGGTGGCCATCCGTGAGAGCGTGCCGGAGATAGTGAACATCGTCGACGTGACCGACCACGCGTCCGGTACCAACCCCTATTACGAGGCCGCGAAGAAATAGGCAGAGGGTCGGCTGTCGTTGCCGGCGCTCGACTCAGGTCGCGGCGAACCGGCCGGCGTCCGTGGCGGCATAGAACTCGGCGACGGCGTCGATCCGAGCCGTTGCCTCGATGTTGTTCACCACATCGGCCAGGCGGCGCCCAGGGATGGCGCACGTCATCTCGTCGCCCGGCAGCCCGGTGCGGGTCCGGCTGAGGGTGCAGCCGAGGCTGGCTGCCACCTGGCCCTGCTCCTTGGCGAGAGCGACGACGCGGCATTGCGGTTTGCCACCGATCTGTAGGTCCGGCACCGCCTCTGATATGAGCATGAGCTGGCCGGCCTTGATCCTGATGAGGACGACGTCCGGAGTGACCGACGTCTCGGCGAGAGGCCCGTAGGTCACCGATCCCGGGCGGTCCTGCACCGTCGGGATGTGCGGGATCTGTTCGGGAGTCACCCAGCCCGACTCCACGAGTGCGGCCACGTCGGAGTTGCCGGCTACTTCGTCGAGACCAGCGAAGCCGTGCACCAATGTGCCCACGCTGCAGTTGGCGTGGTCGCTGGCGACGGTGGAGAACGTCCGGTCGATCGCCTTTGTCCAGAAGACGCACCCGGCCGGCACCGGGCCGGTTCTCCCATCCGGCGCGGGCGACGGCTTCGGGCCCACGTAGGGCTCGATGCCCTCGGGGAGCCCGAGGTCAAAGGTGATCGCGATCGGAGGTGTCGTCAGCTCCAACGACGCGGTAAGCGCCGCTGCGAGATCCGACCAAGAAGGAGAATCCATGGCCGCAGTTCTACCGGCGTGATCCCCGGCGTGCGGTCACCATCGAATCTTGTAGGAGGATCACGGCACGCCATGAGGTTCTGCCCGACGCTTGGTCTTTCCTGGTCTTGGCACGGATTCCGGGCCAGTTGACAATTCGCGGCCGCAGCAGGCGAGCGTGAGGAGAGCAATTTGAGGCAGCTCCGGCCTGGAGCACAGAATCTTCATTGGGCTCTCCTTGCGGCAATCGCGAAGTTGATGAGCCGCACGGCCCAGATACTTGAGTTGCAGGTTACGCGATTCGAGATGTAGGGGCGGACCTCTGCCGTCACATTCCGAGCCCGCGGAGTGGGCGCCGCGTGTTCATCCCCACCAGAACGATGCCGCGATGACGACGTAAAGACCCACGAGGCAAGCCCCCTCGAGCCAGGTCGACTCCCCGTCCAACACGACAACAGCCGCGACCAAAGTGGTGACGGCGAGGACGACGCCTAGCAGTGGCGACAACACCAAGGTGAGCTGGGCGCCCCCAATGACGCCCGAGAGGAGCACCAGCGCGGGAATGAGCACGAGAGCGATCTGCACAGGGCTCTGCAGGATGACCGAGAGCGCATAATCGCTCCGGTTGCGTGCGGCGAGCTGGACTCCGACGAAGTTCTCGACTGCATTGCCGGCGATTGCCACGACCACCAGACCCGCGAAGGCCTCGGACATGTGGAGTGCCGAGAGCGCGGGGGTGAGAGCGGCGACGAACCAGTCCGACACGAAGGCCGCGGCTACGCTCGAGGCGAGCAGCACCGCGACCACGAGCGAGATCGACCAGACGATGGGGGCAGGGTCGCCTTCGTCGCTGGGTTCACAAGGACGTCCGCGTTCGGTTGACTTGTCGGCTTCTGGTTCGTGTTCCGCAGTGATGTCCTCCGGGGCAGGTCGCGGTTCCCGGCGCACCGATGCGGGGGCGGAGAGTATGAAGACGATAAGCAGTACCACTGCGGCGATGTCGGACAGGGCGACTTCGTGATGTCGGACGGCGAGGTTCAGGTGCGCGCCCAGAGTCGGGATCACGAGGACCGAGCCGGCGAGCACGAGCAGCACCACGATCGTGCGAGCGTTCTCCGCCGGAAAGCGTTGCGTTCCGTGCCTCAGGCCGCCGACGATGAAGGCCAAGCCCAAGACGAGTAGGACATTGGCGAGGATCGAGCCGATGAGCGCGGCCTGGACGACGCTTACCAGGCCCGCGCGAAGCGCGAAGATCCCGAAGAAGAGCTCCGGGAGGTTGCCGAGCGCAGACTGGACGACGCCTGTCATGCCCGATCCGAGACGATCCCCGAGCCGGTCGACGCTCCGGCCCACGATTGCCGCGAGGAACCCGAGAGCCAACGCGGACACGAGGAAGGGGATCACCCGACCGACGTGGACGTAACGGGTGATGGCCGACGCGGCGGTCAAGAGAGCGCCCACGACGAGCAGCCGGACGTCGCCTCGAGAGATCTTGGAGCGCACAGTGGCTGTCTAGCCTGGGAAGCAGGTGTCGTCGGTTCGGGTCACGGGCCCCACTCCTATGCAACCATACGACAACCGGATGACTGCCGGCGCGGCCTGGTCATCGGGATGCTCAGTCCCGTGGTGAGGTAAACAGAGGTGATGCTGCTTGCAATAGACGTGGGAAACACACAGACCGTCATCGGGCTGTTCGTCTCGGCCGGCAATCAGGGACCGAACAGGTCAGAAGGCGGCGACGAGCCGACGTTCGCGCCCGCCCGCGGCACATCGGCCGCCGGTGCAGCCGGTGAACTGGCGGACCTGCTTCATCACTGGCGTCTTGCGACAGTCGTCGAGCGCACGGCCGACGAGTACGCGCTCCTCGTCACCGAACTGCTCAGGTTGGTTGGCCTCGAGTTCACGGCCGCGCCGGCCGAAGGAGGCGTCGGCGGCATGGTCGTGTCTTCCTCGGTGCCGGAAGTGACTTCCTCGATCAGGGAAATGGCGCACGTTTGGTTCGATGTCCCTCTCGTCGTGGTGGAGCCGGGGATACGCACCGGGATGCCGATTCTCTACGACAACCCGAAAGACGTCGGAGCGGACCGTGTCGCCAACGCCGTCGGAGCTATCGATTTGTATGGCGGGCCTGCGATCGTTGTCGACATGGGCACGGCGACAACCTTTGATGCCATCTCGGCGGCGGGGGAGTACCTCGGCGGCGCCATCACGCCCGGGATCGCGATCAGCATGGAAGCGCTCTTCGAGCATGCCGCGGCACTGCGTCGCGTCGAGCTAGTCGAGCCTCGCAACGTGATCGGAAAGTCGACCGTGGAGTCCATCCAGTCCGGTGCCATCTACGGATACACCGGTCTCGTCGACGCCATGTGCAGGCGCATCGCCGACGAGCTCGGGCCCTCCGCGGTCATCGCGACCGGCGGGCTTGCCGGGCTCGTCACTCCCTTGTCGGAGATGATCCAGCACCATGAGCCGTGGCTCACCCTGCACGGGCTTCGCCTTGTCTTCGAGCGCAACGTGGCGCACGACGGGAGTGGGAGAGAGATGTGAGGGAGATCGGATACCGCTTCGAGACGACGTCGGGCGCAGGCGACGTGGCCCGTTCGTTCGCCCATCTGGTCACGGGTGAGGAGTCCGGCGTCACGGTCGCCACAGCTGGTCGCCTGATGCGGTCCCGGCCCCAAGGAAAGCTTGCCTTTGCTGAGCTCTGGGACTGGACGGGCGGCATTCAGCTGTTCGCACTCGCGGCTTTCACGCCCGATTTCGAGGAGTTCTGTCGCTTGTCGCTCGGTGACTGGATCGGTGTGAGCGGTGAGGTCGTCCGTACCCAGCGAGGCGAACTGTCGGTCAAGGTTGCATCCTGGGAGCTGCTCGCGCGGGCTCGTCGCGGCTTCGGCGACAAGTGGCACGGCGTCTCCGACCCCGACATCCGCTATCGACAGCGCGAGCTCGACCTCTGGGCGAACGACGGTGTGCGTGACATATTCCTGCTGCGCTCCAAGGTGGTCGCGTCGATACGTCGTCGGCTCGGTGCCGCTGGCTTCGTGGAGGTCGAGACGCCGGTGCTGCACCCAATCCTCGGTGGCGCGACGGCGCGACCGTTCGTCACGCACTACAACGCGCTCCACACCGACGTGTACCTCCGCATCGCTACGGAGCTCTACCTGAAACGGTGCGTCGTCGGTGGGATGGAGCGCGTCTTCGAGATCGGCAGGACGTTCCGCAACGAAGGGCTGTCGCCGCGTCACAACCCCGAATTCACGATGCTCGAGCTCTATCAGGCCTACGCCGACTACACCGACATGATGGTGATCTTCGAGGACATCGTGGCAGGAACCGCCGAGGAACTTCTCGGCACGACCGTGATCCCTTACCAGGGACGGCAGGTCGATCTGACGCCGCCGTGGCGGCGGGCGACTCTTGTAGAGCTCATCGCGGAGCACGCGGGGGTTGACGTCGACGTGTCGATGGGGGCGGACCACCTACGACGGGTGGCGTCGGATCTCGAAGTGCCGTTCGAGCCCTGGTACGGGCCTGGCAAGCTCATCCTCGAGATCTACGAGAAGACCACCGAGTCGGAGCTCTGGGGTCCTGTGTTCGTGTGCGACTACCCTCAGGAGGTCTCGCCGCTTGCTCGGGCGCACCGCTCCAAGCCCGGCTACGTGGAGCGTTTCGAGCCGATCATCGCGGGCCGCGAGCTCGGCAACGCCTTCAGCGAACTGGCGGATCCCGACGACCAGCGGGCGCGTTTCGAGGAGCAGGAGCGGGAGAAGGCCCTGGGTGACGACGAGGCGATGAGCGTCGACTGGGATTACCTGCGGGCTCTTGAGCTCGGGCTGCCGCCAACCGGTGGACTGGGGCTCGGGATCGACCGGCTCGTGATGCTGTACGCGGACGTCGCGAACATCAAGGAGGTGCTGCTGTTCCCGGCCCTTCGTCCAGAGGACAAACCGCCGGATGCAGCGGTCGGCCCGACCGGATCCGAAGGACGTGAGACCTGAGTCGGCACGCCTCAGCTCGGTGCAAGGACTCCCGCGGTGGATTCCTGGAGGTCGTCGACGACGTTGTAGCCGAACTCGACGAGTGCCTTGGGGATCAGTCCCTCCCCGAGCCGGGCCGCGGCTGCGGCGGCTGTCCTGGCGTAGTCACGAGCGATCTCGTGGGCGGCCGAGATGGCCGGTGACGCCGCGACGAGCGCCCGTGCCTCCTCGCGTTCAACCTGGTCGAGCGGGTGGCCGAGAAGATCGCGGAGCTTCGGGCCCACGACAGGGTCGAGAAGCGCGCGCTGCACGGGCAGGGTGTAGATCCCCTCCGCGAGGTCCTGCCCTGGCGGCTTGCCGAGCTCGGCCTCGGTGGCGACGACGTCGAGGACGTCGTCGCGGATCTGAAAGACCATGCCGAACGCCTCACCGAACGCCGACAGATCGTCGATCTGGGACCGGTTGAGACCGGCGGTCAGTCCGCCGATACGGCACGCGGTCGACATCAGGGCGGCGGTCTTGTTGGAGATACAGCGCAGGTAGTCGTCCTCGTCGCGCTCTATCTGGAACGCGGCGCGCACCTCGGCCACCTGCCCCTGGCAGAGCCGGGCGAGTGTCGCGGCGAGCAATCCGGCGACCTCGGTACCGAGCCCCGAAGCGATCTCCGCTGCCCGGGCCAACAGGAAGTCGCCGGCCACGATCGCCACGAGGTTGCCCCAGCGGGCGTTGACGCTCTCGACGCTGCGCCGGCGGGTTGCTTCGTCCATGACGTCGTCGTGGTAGAGCGACGCAAGGTGGACAAGTTCGACGGAAACCCCGCCGAGCAGGATGTCCGTGGTGACATCGTCACTTTGGAGGTAGGAGGCGGCGATGGTGAGCGAGGGCCTTAGGCGTTTTCCTCCGGCTTGGATGAGGTGGCTTGCCACCTCGTTCAAGAACGCGTCCTCACCGAGCACCGAGTCTCGCAGGCACAGCTCGAGCCGGGCGAGATCCTCCTCGCGAATCGGGAGGGCGAAAGGGTCCAGGCTGCTCACCAAGTCCGCCACCTTACGCCAAAGGAGCACCGAACCGACAGCCGGACGCCCACCCCAGTATTCCGCCGCACTGTAATCTTCCCCTCCCAAAGTGTTCAATTCGAATTGCCCGTTTGTCGGGCTCCGGTCGATGTGCCGGCCGGCTCCGGATGGCCCGGATCAGACCACTAAGGGTTTGGGGGCCGTGATCCGATGTTAAGAGGGGGAGCTAGCTTCCGTGGCGGCGGGTTTTCGCGCACCGGACCGGTAGACTTCTCGTACACGGAAGACCACAAGGGAGTCTGAGTTGTTCGAGCGATTCACCGATCGGGCACGCAGGGTGTTGGTCCTGGCTCAGGAGGAAGCGCGCCTCTTGAACCACAGCTTCATCGGGACCGAGCACATCCTGCTGGGCCTCATTCACGAGGGCGAGGGAGTCGCGGCCAAGGCGCTCGAGTCCCTTGGCATTTCGCTCGAGGCCGTGCGCGAGAAAGTCGAGGAGACCATCGGACCTGCGGGATCGGCTCCGACAGGGTCGCCGCCGTTCACGCCACGTGCGAAGAAGGTCCTCGAGCTGTCCCTCCGGGAGGCGCTGCAACTCGGTCACAACTACATCGGCACCGAGCACATGTTGCTCGGCCTCGTCCGCGAGGGCGAGGGTGTCGCCGCCCAGGTGCTTGTCAGCCTGGGCGCTGACCTTACTCGTGTGCGCCAGCAGGTCATCCAACTTCTCTCCGGGTACCAGGGGCGTGAGGGCGCCGCGACCGCCCCAGGCGCAGCGAGCTCCGAGAGTCCCGCCGGGTCGCCTTTGCTGGACCAGTTCGGCCGCAACCTGACCCAGCTGGCGCGCGAGCACAAGCTCGATCCCGTCATAGGTCGTGATCGTGAGATCGAGCGGGTCATGCAGGTGCTGTCGCGCCGCACGAAGAACAACCCCGTTCTCATCGGCGAGCCGGGTGTCGGCAAGACAGCCATCGTCGAAGGCCTGTCCCAGCAGATCGTCGAAGACGACGTCCCCGAGACGCTGAGAGGCAAGCAGCTCTACACCCTCGACTTGGGTGCGCTTGTTGCCGGCAGTCGCTACCGGGGTGACTTCGAGGAACGTCTCAAGAAGGTCCTGAAAGAGATCCGGACACGCGGGGACATCATCTTGTTCATCGACGAGCTCCACACCCTCGTCGGTGCCGGTGCGGCTGAGGGTGCCATCGACGCCGCCTCGATCCTCAAGCCCATGCTCGCCCGCGGTGAGCTCCAGACGATCGGGGCGACGACGCTCGACGAGTATCGCAAGCATCTCGAGAAGGATGCCGCTCTCGAACGGCGCTTCCAGCCGATCAAGGTCGAGGAGCCGACGCTGGCACACACGATCGAGATCTTGAGAGGGCTTCGCGACAGGTATGAGAAGCACCACCAGGTGACGATCACCGACCAGGCCCTGGTTGCCGCCGCGAACCTCGCTGACCGCTACATCTCAGACCGTTTCCTCCCGGACAAGGCGATCGACCTCATTGACGAGGCAGGCTCACGTCTTCGGATCCGCCGGATGTCCACCCCGCCCGAGCACCGCAAGATCGACGAGGAGCTGTCCAAGATTCGCCACGACAAGGACGCCGCCATCGGGAAGTCGAACTTCGAAGAGGCAAAGAAGCTAGCCGACAAGGAGAGCGACGCACTCGAACGCAAGGCGGCGCTCAACGTCTCTTGGCGTTCCGCTGGCGAGGAGCTGTTCGACGTCGTCGACGAGGACGTGATCGCCGAGGTTCTCGCGAACTGGACGGGGATACCGGTTTACAAGCTCACCGAGGAGGAGACAGCTCGTCTCCTGCGCCTCGAGGAGGACCTGCACAAGCGGGTCGTCGGCCAGGAGGACGCGATCAACGCGCTGTCGCGCGCGATCCGCCGCACCCGTGCCGGCCTCAAAGACCCCAAGCGCCCGAGCGGGTCGTTCATCTTCCTCGGCCCTACCGGTGTGGGCAAGACCGAGCTCGCCAAGACGCTCGCAGAGCTGCTCTTCGGCGACGAGGCCTCGCTGATCCAGCTCGACATGAGCGAGTACATGGAGAAGCACACCGTGAGCCGGCTCGTCGGGTCGCCTCCCGGCTACGTGGGCTACGAGGAGGGTGGCCAGCTCACAGAGGCCGTCCGGCGCAAGCCCTTCGCCGTGGTGCTGTTCGACGAGATCGAAAAGGCACACCCCGACATCTTCAACACGCTCCTCCAGATTCTGGAGGATGGTCGCCTCACCGACGCCCAGGGACGAACGGTCGATTTCAAGAACACCGTGCTGATCATGACCTCGAACCTCGGAACCTCGGACCTGCGCAAGCTGTCGCTCGGCTTCCAGAAGTCGAGCGAGTCGGTGACCTACGAGCGGATGAAGCAGCGTGTCCAAGAGGCGCTCAAGAACCACTTCCGGCCCGAGTTCCTGAACCGGATCGACGAGGTCATCGTGTTCCACGAGCTGACGATGGACGAGGTGGTCGAGATAGTGGAGCTCCTCATCCGCCGCGTCCGCGACCAGCTCGAGGGACAGGGCATCGGATTGGAGCTCACCCTCGCAGCCAAGAGGTTCGTGGCCCAGAGAGGTTACGCTCCCGAGCTGGGGGCGAGGCCCTTGCGCCGCTCGATCCAGCAGCTGGTGGAGGACCCGCTTTCGGAGAAGATCCTCTGGAAGGAATTCCGGGTGGGCGAGACCGTGATCGTCGATGAGGAGGACGGTGCTCTCGTCTTCCGTGCCATCGAGGGCTTCGAGCCCCCGGCTGTCGAGTTTGCGGGAGCCGGCGCCGACTCCTGAGCACTTTCGCCGACCTCGAGCCGGCGCAGTCGCGCAGCGACGCTGTGACACCCGGCTCGTAACGTCGGAGCATGACGCGACCGAAGTCGATTCACCGCTGCCGGGCATGCGGACACGGCTCGTCTCGATGGTCGGGACGCTGCCCGGCCTGTGGTGAGTGGAACACCCTCGTGGAACAGCCGGTGACACCGTTCGCACCGAGGGCAGCTTCGAGCCTGGCCACCGACCCGCTGCGCTCGTGCACCTCGGAGCCCTGCGCAACCGCATTGCCCCTGTGTTCGATCAGCGCGGACAGCGCCATCGCAGCGGCGACGGGCATCGGCGAGCTCGACAGGGTCCTCGGTGGTGGTCTGGTCGCCGGCTCGGTGACGGTGCTCGGCGGCGAGCCGGGTGTCGGCAAGTCCACGCTGGTCCTCCAGGCGCTCGCGAGCCTCGCGTCGAAGGGGAGAACCTCCATGCTCATCGCGGCGGAGGAATCCGGCGAGCAGGTCAGACGCCGCGCCGAACGCCTTGGGACGGCTGTCGACGGCTGCTACGTTCTGGCGACGACTGACCTCGATGCCGTCATCTTCGCCGCCGGCAGGCTCGAGCCCTCGGTCCTCGTGGTCGACTCGATCCAAGCGGTGTCGGACTCCGCGTGCGGTTCCCAAGCGGGGTCACCGAGCCAGGTGCGCGAGTGTGCTAGCCGCCTCGTGCGTCATGCGAAGTCGTTGGGGGTCGCCACATTGTTGGTCGGCCATGTCACCAAGGACGGTGCGCTCGCCGGCCCCCGGACCCTCGAACACATCGTCGACACCGTGCTGTCGTTCGACGGCGACCGGCACCAAGCCCTCCGCCTGCTTTCGGCCTCCAAGCACCGCTACGGCCCCACCGGCGAGCTCGGGCTGTTCGAGATGACCGAGACCGGCCTCAGGGGCCTCGTGGACCCGAGCGCCCTGCTGCTCGGAGACCGACGCCACGGCGTGCCGGGCAGCATCGCTGTGCCGGTGCTCGAAGGGCGTCGGCCACTCATCATCGAGGTCCAGGGGCTCGTCGGGCCGCAGACATCCGCGGCGCCGAGGAGGGTTGCGCAAGGTGTCGTCGCCGGTCGGCTTGCCCTTCTGCTCGCCGTGCTCGAGCGGAGGTGCCACGTGGCCCTGGCTGGCTCTGACGTGTTCGTTTCCACCGTCGGGGGTCTTCGCGTGAGCGAACCAGCAGCCGATCTCGGTATCGCGTTGGCCCTGGTCTCGGCGGTTACAGGGATCCCTGTCGGCAGGGAGGTCGTGGCTTGCGGCGAAGTCGGGTTGGCCGGTGAGCTGCGTCGCGTGCAGGCGACCGAGCGCCGCTTGGCCGAGGCGGCGAGGCTCGGGTTTCGCCGTGCCGTTGTGCCTCAGTCCGCCCCCGAGGGACCGATGGAATTGGAGCTGCTCAGAGCAGGTACCCTTCTGGAGGCAGTTCGGTTGTTGTTTGGTGTGGTTCCTGCCGCCAGATCGCGTCCTAGGACCGAGATCGGCGGCGGTCCCGAGTTGAGCGACGGCCGCGACGTCCGTACCCTGGTGAGGACCCCACCTTCCCTCGTTTCGTGAGGAGTTCCATTGTTTGATGTCGGGGACAAAGTTGTTTATCCCCATCACGGTGCCGCCGTAGTAGAGCGGCGGGAAATGCGAGAAGCCTTTGGCGAGAAGCGTGAGTACCTCGTGCTCCGGCTCGCGTACGGCGATCTCACTCTTATGGTGCCGTCCGACAACACAGCAGAGGTCGGACTTCGAGAGGTGATCAACGACGAGGAGGTGGAAGAGGTCTTCGCTGTCCTTGGCAAGAAGGAAGCGCGGATGCCCACGAACTGGTCTCGCCGCTACAAGAACCACGTCGAGAAGCTCAAGTCGGGTGACATTTATCAGGTCGCAGAAGTGGTTCGGAACCTCTCGATCCGCGACAAGGACCGCGGCCTCTCCGCAGGTGAGAAGCTGATGCTGACGCGAGCGCGCCAGATCCTCGTTTCCGAGCTGACGTTCGCGATCGGCGTGAGCGAGGCCGAGGCGGAGGAGCGCCTCAACGCCGCTCTGCCGTAGCGCAGGGCGCGACCGGCGCGTGGGCGTCGAGGTCTGGGTGATCGTTGTCGCCGCCGGACAAGGACGGCGATTCGGTCAACCCAAGCAGTTCGCCGCTCTTGGGGGCCGGCCCGTGATCGAGTGGAGCCTCGACACGTCGCGCTCGGTGGCCCGCGGCGTGGTAGCCGTCGTGCCGGAATCTTTTCTCGGTAGACCCGGGATCGGCAAAGGCGCCGATCGCGTCATCTCCGGAGGGCCGACCCGAGCCTCTTCGGTCCGCCGAGGCCTGGCGGCCGTTCCAGAGAACGCTGACATCATCGTCGTCCACGATGCCGCCCGTCCGCTGGCTTCACACGAGCTGTTCCGCTCAGTAGTCGACGCGGTCGTCGCTGGCGCCGATGGAGCCATTCCGGGGCTTGCGCTCGCGGACACTGTCAAGCGCGTTCGCTGCGGTCGCGTCGTGGACACACTCGACAGGAGCGAGCTAGTGGCAGTGCAGACGCCGCAAGCCTTCCGCGCCGAGGTGCTGCGGCGCGCACACGCCGACGCACCCGAGGCGACAGACGACGCCGGTCTCCTCGAGGCTCTCGGCTTGAACGTCGTGGTCGTCCCAGGCGAATACCACAATCTCAAGCTGACATCGCCTGACGACCTCGCGACTGCAGAGAAGTGGAGCAATCGGTGACCCCGAGGTTGCGTGTAGGCATCGGCTTCGATCAGCACCCCTTTGCTGGTGGGTCGGAGCGTAACGGGGCGCTCGTGCTGGGAGGCGTCCGCTTTGAGGCGGAGCAGGGTCTGGCCGGTCACAGCGACGCCGACGTCGTGGCGCACGCCGTGGCCGATGCCATGCTCGGTGCCGCGGCGCTCGGCGACCTCGGTGCCCACTTCGCCGACACCGACGAGCGTTGGGCCGGAGCCGACAGCCTCACGATCCTGGCGCGGGTGGCCGCGCTCGTGCTGGCGAGCGGCCTGCGGCTGGCGAATGCCGATTGCACCGTGATCTGCGAGGTTCCGCGGATAGGCGATGCGCGTGAGACCATGATGGAACGACTCAGCGCGGCGGCGGCAGGCCCCGTGCACGTGAAGGCGACCCGGCCGGAAGGGCTCGGGAGCCTTGGGCGCGTCGAGGGTATTGCCTGCCTCGCCACCGCGTTGCTCGAGGAGATCGGTTCGTAATGCCAGAGGGAAACAAAGGAGACGCCACGTCTCGCGGCTCTCGCAGCTCGAGCGGGCGCGCCGCTGGTGACCGTGGAGCGGGCACCGGCCGCGCCGGAGGGCCGCGTGCGGTCGGGGGGCGCACCCGTCTGCCGAGTTCGCGTGCAACGGGAGATCGGTCCGTCTCCCGAGGGGCGCAGGGCGCCGGTTACGCCGGAGGACGCGGCAGGCCGAGTGGTGGTGCCGGCAGTCCGGGCACCGGTCAACGCGGTTCGGGTGCCGCCGGCTCCAGTCGCGGTGCTGGTGCGATTGCTCGTCGCGGCTCAGCCAAGCCCTACAGCGGGTCCGGCGCCGGCACCTCCTACCGCGGCGCCGGCCGCGGTGGTTCCGATGCGGCCGGCTCGTACCGTGGTGCCGGCAGCTCCCTCGCGTCCGCACCCGGCAGGGACGCGGCTCCGGGTCGGCGGCCGTCAGCGTTCAGGTCTTCGCCGCAGGGGGACGGTCTTCGCAATTTCCCGGTCGGTGGATGGGATCGGCCGGCGCCTCGGCGTGACGGCCCAGCTGCCGCGAGGCGTGACGGTCCCGCGGCTCGCCGGGAGGCCGAAGCGGAACGCGGCTCCGAGTCCGGACCGCTCCCCAGCTCGATCGGTCGTGCAGCCACGACCGGTCGCAGCCTTTGGCCGAGGCAGCCCCGAGCGCCGCGGTCGGAACCGCCTGCCGGCCCGCGGGGAGAGTTCATCGGACGGAGCAGGCCACGCGCGGGGTCGTCAGGCGCCTCACGTCTCGCTGCTGGTCGTGGCTCGAACACAGCCGGCTACCAGCGGCCATCGCCGGCGCGGACAAGCCCGAGCGCCCCCAGCAAATCCTTCGGCCGCGGCGGTCGTCTCTCGGAAGCCACCGGCGGGCGCGGCTCTGCGAAGGTCAGACGCGAGCTTGGCGGCGACCAGGTCGAGGGCCGCCAGGCGGTCCGGGAGCTGCTTGCGGCGCACCGCAGGGCAGTGCACGAGGTCTGGATGATGGAGGGCTCGGACCCTGCCGCGATTCTCCGGGAGATCCAGTCGCTCGCCCGGGCGAGCCACGTCCCGGTGAGGCTGGTCAGCCAGCGCCAGATCCAACAGGTGCAGGGTTCCGAGGCGCCTCAAGGCGTGATCGCCTTCGCCGACCCTTTGACCGAAGCTGACCTGTCCGACCTGGTCGGCTCGCCGCCCGGAAACGCTCCAGCCACGAGCGGGCGTGCTCGCCCTCCCGACGTCGAGCCAGGGGACGGCGAAGCCGACGAGGAGCGCTTCGAGGACGGGGAACCTCCCTCGCTTGTCGAACGCGCAAGCCACGAACAGGTCGGTCGGCGAGCCGAGGCGGAAAAGTCGGCGTTTCTCGTCGTGGTCGACGGCGTTACCGATCCGCAGAACCTCGGCGCCCTCTTGCGCAGCGCCGAGTGCGCGGGCGTGACCGGGGTCGTGTTGCCTCGTCACCGGAGCGCTCATGTCACCCCGACGGTTACCAAGGTCGCGGCGGGCGCGATCGAGCACGTCAGCGTAGCCGTTGTCCCCGGAGTGCCAGGGGCGCTTCAGGAGTTGCAGCGTCTCGGGGTTTGGACGGTCGGTCTTGACGAGCGCGGGTCTGAGCCGGTGTTCAGCCTCGGCCTCGGGGACCGGCCGATCGCGCTCGTGATCGGAGCCGAGGGACGGGGTCTGGCGCCGCTGTCACGTCAACGGTGCGACGTGCTCGCCCGGATCCCTCTGCACGGTTCCATCGACTCGCTCAACGTCTCGGCTGCCGGGGCAGTCGCGATGTTCGAGGTCGCACGCCAGCGGTCCGTGGAGCCCGGGTGAGCGGCATCGACCGGACCGGATCTATGGAAACCCGCGATCCCGGCGCGAACAGAACGGCCGACGAGTGCGGTTCGGGTCTCGCTCGCCACCTGGCGCGGGCATAGGTCGGGCCGGCTGAAGCTCCTTCTCGGTTATCGGGCCGCCATCGGCACGTAGTCGCGGCGCCGGTACCCGACGTAGAGCTGCCTCGGTCGTGCGATCTTCGCGTGGTGCTCGAGCATCTCGACCCAGTGCGCCACCCATCCCGCGACGCGCGGGACCGCGAACAAGACCGGGAACATCTCGACGGGGAAGCCCATGGCCTGGTAAATGAGCCCGGAGTAGAAGTCGACGTTCGGGTACAGCTTGCGGGAGATGAAGTACTCGTCGGCGAGCGCGACCTCCTCAAGCTTCAACGCGATGTCGAGGAGCGGGTTCTTACCGGTGACATCAAAGACCTGGTAGGCGATGTCCCGGATGATCTTGGCCCGGGGGTCGTAGTTCTTGTAGACGCGATGTCCGAAGCCTTGCAGGCGGCCGTGCCCCTCTTTCACCGAGCGGACGAAGTCCGGGACGTTCTCGATGCACCCGATCTCGGAGAGCATCCGGATGACAGCCTCGTTGGCACCGCCGTGGAGGGGGCCGTACAGGGCGGCGCAAGCCGCGGCACATGCCGAGTACGGGTCGACTTGCGACGAGGCGACAACGCGCAGCGCAGCTGTCGAGCAGTTCTGCTCATGGTCCGCGTGCAGGATGAACAGGGCATCCATTGCCCGCACGAGCGTGGGGTCCGCGTCAAAGCGGGACTCCGGGGTTTTCAGCACCATCGACAAGAAGTTGGACGGGAAGTCGTGGGTATTGTCCGGGTAGACGAACGGCATGCCGACGCTGTAGCGGTGTGCCGCCGCGGCAAGGGTCGGCATCTTCGCGATCAGCCGAATGATCTGCTTGTGGCGGACTTGAGGATCGAAGATGTCCTTCGCGTCCGGGTAGTAGGTCGAAAGCGCCGCGATCGCCGAGACGAGGATCCCCATGGGGTGCGCGTCGTAATGGAAGCCCTCGAGGAACCTCTTGCGCATGTTCTCATGTATGAAGGTGTGGTAGGTGATCTCCCGCACCCATTGCTCGGCTTGTGCGGCAGTCGGCAGCTCTCCATTGAGCAGGAGGTACGCGACCTCGAGGTAGGTCGACTGCTCTGTCAGCTGCTCGATCGGGTAGCCGCGGTACTCGAGGATTCCTCTCTCGCCGTCCACAAAGGTGATCGCGCTCTCGGCTGAAGCCGTCGTCATGAAGGCGGGGTCGTAGAACCAAACGCCCGGGAGGAGCTTGCTCCACTGGTCTGCTGCTATCCCGCCGTCAACGATTGGGATCTCGATCGTCTGACCGTTGCGGTTGTCCGTGATCGTCACACTCTCCACCACGACCTGCACCTCCGTTCGGCTCTGTGCCAGGCTGACGTCGTTGGCGCCCGGTCCCGCTGATGACCTCATGTCTTAGCCGCCACATCCTAAGGGCCGTGCCGGGCCGTGCCTACGTCGTGGTCGACCGCTCGCTCGGTTCAGACTGTACGACCCTACCCGTCGGTGCCCGGGAGGTAGCATGCCGCGCGTCCCCCGGGGTTGAAGACATCCCCCAGGTGGCCGAGGACCTTAGTTAGGGGAGCCGGTTGATCAAAGAGCGAACGCGAACGTGGCATGCGGCGTGATCGCCGCGCCGCCGCGCGCCGAGGTCCCGATACGTGCTGGCTCCTAGGCCGGTGACAATGACCGGGCATTCACTTCAACGCTTCTACGAGGACCCCGCGACCCCGCTGAGCTCAGGATTGGAACGAGCCCAGATGCAGGCGACGATGCTTGCCGGAATCGCAGCTTCGTCGCTGCGGCCGCTCGTGGCGGTCGACGTCGGATGCGGCGACGGCATGGCCACTGCGCTCGCCACGGTACGGTGCGAACAGACACCCGGCGCCGACGTCACCATCATCGGCTTCGACTGGTCGTGCGCCGCGCTTGATCGTGCCCGACGACGCGGCGTCTCCGTGGCCCGCGCAGCAGTGGACGGCTTCGGTCTCCCTCTGGCTCGTGGCAGCGTGGACGTTGTCATCATGAGCGAGCTGATCGAGCACCTGGTGGATACGGACGCCGCGCTAGCAGAGGCCGGACGAGTGCTCGTTCCCGGCGGGAGGTTGCTGTTGTCGACGCCGAATCTGGCGGCCTGGTACAACCGTGTGTTGCTCGCGTTCGGAATTCAGCCGTTGTTCACCGAGGTCAGCCTGCGTGGCATCTACGGGCGGCCGGGTAGCGATGTGGTCGGGCACCTGCGAATCTTCACGCGGCGCGCGCTCGAGGAGATCCTCGCTTCGACCGGATTCGTCGAGATCGACATCACAGGCGCTCCCTACCACGACGTCCCCCGTCTGTTCCGTCCGCTGGATCGCGTGCTCTGCCGCACCCCGGCTCTGTCGTCCATTCTTCTTGCTTCTGCGCGGAGGGCGACGTGAGCCTGGACGCCCACACTTCGGCGGGGATCGCCATCGCGGCGACGTCGGCGGTGCTCACCGGCACCGGCACGGTCGTCGAGAAGGTCGCTCTCCAAAGGCTGCCCGAGATCCATGCCCGGCACTTCTGGGCGATGCTCCGAACGTTGTGTTCCTCACCCCAGTGGATGTGGGGTTGCGCCTGCTTGCTCGGGGGTCTCGTGTGCCAGGGTCTGGCCTTGTCCCTGGCGCCGATCTCGGTCGCACAGCCGATCTTCGCCTCCGGGATCGTCCTGCTGCTCGTGCTGTCGCATTTCGTGTTGCACGACCGCCTCCGGCGAATTGAGTGGCTCGCTCTCGCGACCATCGTGATTGCCCTGGTGCTGCTGGGTCTGTCGATCGACACACGTGTGGATCACGCGGGCGGGCCGGCAAGCCTAGGGTACCTCCTGCTTGCCGCAGTCCCGACTTCTGCGGTTGGGCTCGCGGTCTTCGTGATGGCGGACCGGGCCCACATGTCGGAGCGCCGGTTCAGGAACCTGCGGGGCCCACTGTTCGGCGTGGCGGCCGGCCTTCTCTACGGCGTGGCAGGGCTCGGCCTCAAGTCGGCGGCGACCTTCGTGCAGCGCTGGGGGCTCCTCGGTTCGATACCTCGCCTGGTGGCCTCTCCCGACCTCTACGTGCTCGCCGTCACCATGGGGACCGGCCTGGTGCTGTTCCAAACCGGTCTGCAACGATGCTCGGCGGCGGTCGTGTCACCGGTGAACATCGTCATGTCCACCGCCTATGTGATCGCTGTCGGGACCGTGCTTTTCAACGAGCACCTGCCCACTTCCGCCGGTTCCCTGGGACTACGGATGGCAGGTTTTGCGGGCGTCGTCGTCGGCCTTGTCACCCTTGCGGTCGCCGGCGGGCGGGACAAGAGCCTCAAGGGAGCGGACAGCGCCGCCAGGACCGGCGACGGAGTCGATCAGCTCAAGTTGAGCCGGTAGACGTTCGTCTCTCGTTTCACGAAACCAGCTTTCGTGTACAGACGGTTCGCAGCCTCCCTTGACGATCGCGACGTCAAGTTGACGTGGAGGGCCCCCCGCTCGCGGGCGAGCCGAACGGCTTGCGCGAGCAGTTCCGCGCCCACACCGTGTCCCCTGGCGGACTCGTCGACGACGACGTCCTCGATGACGGCGTGCAGCCCGGTCGGGATCCTGTAGATGATGAGCGTCGTCATGCCGACGATCGCAGCGTCGAGGCGAGCAACCAAGAGCGTGCTGCACGGTGAGGCCACTATCTCTTCGACACAGGCGCGGTCCGGTGTCGCCGCGCTCGAGGACAGTTGCGGCAGGAGGCGTGTCACGACCTCCACGAGATCGTCGCTCACCTCCAAGACGCGATCCACGAGGACGCCGTTGGACTTCATGAAGCCGAGTGTATCCAGGCCGTACCAGGCGAAGGCGAAGCTGGTGTCAGCCTGGACGTCCCAAGATCGTCAATGCCGCCAGATCGGCCCACGGGGCCAGTCGAAGAGAACCTCGACCGAGTCACCCCGGATGGTGGCGAACGCGTGCTCCGTCCACACGCCGGCATTTGCGAGAGGAACAGGAAGGGAATCCTCGCCGAACCACCCGACGTCTGTGCACTCGAGGGGGTGCGCCCTCAGCTCGCCGCCCACGGGCCGCAGGTGGAAGACGAGCGAGTAGAGGGGCACCTGGGTGAAACCGAGCCGGAGACCGTCCAGGACCATCACCAGGCGCACCGGCTCGACATCGATGCCGGTTTCCTCGAGAACCTCCTTCACGGCGACCTCGGCGGCCGAGTAGCCCACGTCCGCCCACCCGGTCGGGTAGAGCCATGCACCCGAGTCCGCCCGCTGCACGAGCAGGATCTCGCCCTCGTCGTTGCCGACGATCGCGCCGATTGCCACCTTCGGCGTCACGTAGCCGGTGACTCCTTGGCGGACGCCCTCCATCCACTCGAGGACCAGGTCGTCCGCCTCGCGCGTCGCCACCGGCTGGCCGGCGCGCTCGAGTGCCGAGGCGGCCGCGGCACGGATGTCACCGGCGACCTTGAGAACCTCTTCATAGCGTTCCTTCTCGTAGAGGTTCTTGGTGAACGCGAGTCCAGTCCTGGCGATGGCGGCGAGGGTTTCTCCCCACCGAACGAGGTCCCGAGTCGACGCCGTCACGTCACTCACGCGTCCGACCCTAATGCCACCACAAGAGCCCGGAACATCGCGACCGCCTGCGCGCGATCATGGCCGACATGAGCGTCAAGCAGGACTGCCGGCACTACGTCATGCGGACTGTGCGCTCGGGCGAGCGCACCGAGCGCTGCCGGCTCGACGCTGCCGACACGGTTCCCTTCGCGTGCCCGGAAGGCTGCGTGTTCTACGAGCCACACCAGATCGCTACCGGCGGTTGGCAGGTTCGTGCTCGGGGCAACGAGGATCCACCGATGACGGGGCGCTGATCGGGCGCTACGACGACCCGCCGTCGCGGGAGGCGATGAGGCCGGCGTGGCCGCCGCGGGTCAACTCTCCAGGACGTCTCCCAGGCGGTCGACGCTGACACCGATTTCCTCGAGCCACGCCACCGCACCTTCGATCGCCGAGGGAGCGCCCGCGAGCTCGCAGATAATCCAGCCCTGATGAGCTTCCACGCTCGCCCTGCGGATGTTCGGCTCGACATCGAAGCGGCGGACGAGCTGGGCCACGACGGGCTCGCGGACCAGTTCCTCAGGGAAGGTGAGGCGGACGCGCGTATTCATGGGCGGAGCCCGGCCCGAGCTGCGGCCGCGGCGGAGAGATTGCCCGAGCGCAGGCCCTCGAGGTCGAGGGTGACATAGCGGTATCCGGCATCGCGGACCGCTGCGACGATCTCGTCACGAACTGCGATCGCACGCTCGAGATCCTCCAAGTCAAGCTCGATCCGGGCGAGCTCGCCGTAATGGCGGACCCGCAGAGCCTTGAAACCAAGCCGTCGCAGCGCTGATTCCGCGGCTGCCACCTGGTCGAGGACGCCCAGGCTGACCGGCGTGCCGTGTGGCACCCGCGATGCCAGGCACGCAGCTGCAGGGCGGTCCCAGGTACTCAGCCCGAGCGTCTTGGACACCTTACGGACCGTCGCCTTGTCCAGGCCCGCCTGGACAAGCGGAAAAGCGGCCCCGCGCTCGGCAGCCGCCTTCTGCCCGGGCCGGTGATCGTTGAGATCGTCGAGGTTGACGCCCAGCACCACGGTCGCCTGTTCAGACTCGGCCAGAGGCATCAGCACGTCCATCAACTCGCGTTTGCAGTGGTAGCAACGATCGAGATCATTGCGCACATAGGCAGGGTCGTCGAGCTCGTTCGTAGCTACAGCGGTCCAGCGTAAACCCCACTCGCTTGCGATCCGAGCGCAGTGCGCCAGGTCGTCCGGTGCAAGGGAGGGGGAGACGGCGGTCGCGCACAGCACTTGGTCGGCTCCGAGGAGCCTGGTGGCGACGGCCGCCACCAGTGCGGAGTCAGCACCTCCCGAGAAAGCGACAACGACCCGATCGAGACCGGCCAGGACAGCCTCGAGGCGGGCGAGCACGTTCGCCGTCGACCCGTCGGGACGGTCCCCGGCAGCTGCTTCAGAATATGCCGACACCGCTTAGGACATCCGAGGGTTCTCCGACGATGCCGGTGTAGAAGGGACCGAAGTCGCCATAGAGTGCCGAGGCCTCGTCGAAGCGCATGGAGTACACGCACTCCTTCAGGTCGTCAGGGTGGACACCGAACAACGTGACTCCCCACTCCCAGTCGTCGAGCCCTGCGGAGCCCGTGACGAGCTGAAGCACCCGGCCACGGAACTCGCGACCTGCGGACCCGTGCCCCCGCATCAGCTCCATCCGGTTCTCGAAGCTCAGTGCGTACCAGTTCTCGGCACCAGGGGCGCGGCGCTTTGACATCGGATAAAAGCACATGGCCGGCTTGCCTGCCGGCGGGAGCGTCGGGTAGAGCCGAGCCTGTTTCATCTCCTCGGGCACCCCCGCGGCGTACTCGGACACCTCCGTCAGCGACACGTAGGAGTCGACGACGTCCAGGCCCCCCGTCTGCAGCTCGGTCTGTAGGCGGCGGAGCCGCCTCAGGTCCGGGCCCAGCGCAAGGACGCAGACGTCGGCCTTGTGTCCCAACATCGCCGCGGTCACGACCTGGCAGTCGTCTTCCTGCGCGACACCGATCGCAGCAAGGAGGGAATGGATCTCGGCCCCGGGCCTTGGCTTGCAGAACAGGTGCAGCACGCACCACCCGGTCGTCGGGCTGACCGGTGAGTCGTTGGGCGCCGGGGGCTCGGAGGTCACGGCTGGCAGTCTACGGAGAGCCCGGCGTGCCGAGGACGGCGCGGATGGGAAAGCGCGCCACCAGGGACGCTTGGAGCGTCCCTGGTGGTCTTTGCTCTCAACGACCCCTTGGTTTCGGGATCAGTAGTCCTCCATCCCGCCGCCCGGGGACGTGGGGGGAGCCTTCTCCTCGGGCTTGTCCACCACGACCGCCTCGGTCGTGAGGAACAGGGCCGCGATCGAAGCCGCGTTCTGCAGCGCGGACCGGGTCACCTTGGCGGCGTCGATAACACCAGCCTTGAACAGGTCTTCGTACACGCCGGTCTGGGCGTTCAGGCCGTGGGCGCCCTTCAGGCCCTTGACCTTCTCGACCACTACGCCGCCCTCGAGCCCTGCATTGACGGCGATCTGCTTCAGCGGCTCCTCGACCGAACGGGCCACGATCCTGGCGCCTGTAGCCTCGTCGCCGTCCAGCTTCTCGGCAGCCTCCAGGATGGCCTGCTGCGAGCGGAGCAGCGCGACGCCTCCACCTGGGACGACGCCCTCTTCGATGGCCGCTTTGGTGGTGGACACGGCGTCCTCGATGCGGTGCTTCTTCTCCTTGAGCTCGACCTCCGTCGCGGCCCCGACCTTTATGACCGCGACGCCACCGGAGAGCTTCGCCAGGCGCTCTTGCAGCTTCTCCCGGTCGTAGTCCGAGTCGGTGTTCTCGATCTCGGTCTTGATCTGGTTGATCCGGCCCTTGATGTCGGCGTCGTCGCCAGCGCCCTCCACCACGGTCGTCTCGTCCTTGGTGACGACGATCTTGCGGGCCCGACCCAGCAGGTCCAGGGCGACGTTCTCGAGCTTGAGCCCGACCTCTTCGGTGATCACTTGGCCGCCAGTCAGGATCGCAATGTCCTGGAGCATCGCCTTGCGGCGCTCTCCGAAGCCGGGAGCCTTGACAGCGACGCTGCGGAACGTGCCACGGATCTTGTTCACGACAAGTGTGGCCAGCGCCTCGCCCTCGACGTCCTCGGCGATGATCATGAGCGGCTTGCCCGTTTGCATGACCTTCTCGAGCACCGGGAGCAGGTCGCGGACTGCCGAGACCTTCGACCCCACGAGAAGCATGTAGGGGTCCTCGAGCACGGCCTCCATACGGTCCGGATCGGTGACGAAATACGGCGAGATGTAGCCCTTGTCGAAGCGCATGCCTTCGACCAGTTCCATCTCCATGCCGAAGGTCTGGGACTCCTCGACGGTGATCACGCCGTCCTTGCCGACCTTGTCGATGGCCTCGGCGATCATCGAGCCGATCTCATCGTCGGCGGAGGAGATCGATGCCACCTGGGCGATCTGGTCCTTCGCGTCGATCTCCTTGGAGAGTTGCTTCAAGCGAGCGACGGCCGTCTCGACACCGACTTCGATGCCGCGCTTCAGCGACATCGGGTTCGCGCCGGCCGCGACGTTACGCAGGCCCTCATGTACCATGGCGCCCGCGAGCACGGTCGCAGTCGTCGTGCCGTCTCCTGCGACGTCGTCGGTCTTCTTCGCCACCTCCTTGACGAGGTCCGCTCCGACCTTCTCCCATGGGTCTTCGAGTTCGATCTCCTTTGCGATGGAGACGCCGTCGTTCGTGATTGTCGGAGCGCCCCACTTCTTTTCCAGCACGACGTTGCGACCCTTCGGGCCAAGGGTGACCTTCACGGCGTCAACGAGCTGGTTCATGCCATTCTCGAGGGCCCGGCGGGCTTGCTCGTCGAAGGCGATCAACTTCGGCATTTTGGGGATGTCCTCCTTGGGCTGCACGGATCCGTAACCGTTAGCACTCTCATGGTGCGAGTGCTAATAGCAAACCACGCTGGAGGCCGTCGTGCAACTGCGCCCCCAAGTTCCCAGCCCTGAGCCTTGCGTGATCACTACGGCCTGCGCGGACCGCCCCTTTGTGACTCAGCGATCACCTGGGATGCGAGCGCCGGCCTGTGCCTCAGCCGCCTGCTACGGCCGGGATGATCGACAGGGTCGTGCCGGCCGGAAGGTCGGTGTCGAGCCCCTGGAGGAAACGGACGTCCTCGTCCGCGACGAAAATGTTCACGAAACGCCGCAGCGTGCCCTGCTCGTCCAAGAGACGCGCCCGCATCCCGGGATGGTCGCGTTCGAGCGCGTCTATCGCCTCGCGCACTGTCCGGGCTTCCACCTGGAGCTCACCTGCGCCCGCGGTCAACGGCCGGAGCTGAGTCGGGACGCGAACCGTGACGCTCATCTCCCCTCCCTCAGGTCCCGCTCGCGGCCGAGCAGCTCGGTGACGGCTTCGAGCGTCGGCGGGATTGTTGCCGACGGCCCGACTGCGCCGGCGAGTGCCTCGACGGTCTTGAGACCGTTGCCCGTGATGTAGATGACGACACGCTCATCAGGTCGGACAATACCGGCAGCGGTCAGCTTGACGAGCGTCGCCACGGTGACGCCCCCCGCGGTCTCGGTGAAGATCCCCTCGGTTCGCGCCAGCAAGCGGATCCCCTCGATGATCTCCTCGTCGCTCACGGCCGCGATCGCACCTTTGGTGCGTCGGACAACTTCGAGGGCGTACCAGCCGTCAGCCGGGTTGCCGATCGCGAGAGACTTTGCAATCGTCGAGGGCTTGACCGGCCGCACATGGTCGGCCCGCTCTGCGAATGCGGTCGCCACGGGCGAACAGCCAAGCGCCTGCGCACCGGAGATCCGAACCTCGCGTCCGCCCTCGACGAGGCCGAGCTCGGTGAGCTCACGAAAGCCCTTGTCGATCTTGGTGAGCTGGCTTCCCGACGCGATCGGGACCACGACGTGGTCGGGGAGACGCCAACCGAGCTGTTCGGCGACCTCGAACGCCAGCGTCTTGGAACCTTCGGCGTAGTAGGGCCGGATGTTGACGTTGACGAAGGCCCACGAAGCGAACTCGCTCGCCAGCTCCGCGCAGAGGCGGTTCACGTCATCGTAACTGCCGTCGACAGCGACGAGGTGCCCGCCGAAGACAGCAGTCGTGATGAGCTTCACGGCTTCGAGATCGTGAGGCACGAACACGAACGACTCCATGCCGGCACGGGCGGCGTGGGCGGCGACCGAGTTCGCAAGGTTGCCCGTCGAGGCGCACGCGGCGATATTGAACCCGAGCTCACGAGCCTTGGTGAGCGCCACTGCGACGACCCGGTCCTTGAACGAGCCCGTCGGGTTGCGGGTGTCGTCCTTCACCCATACCTCACCGAGCCCGATCTCCGCGGCGAGGCGGCCGGCGAGGACAAGTGGCGTGAACCCTGTCCCGAGGTCGACGGGCGACTCAGCCGAAACGGGGAGGAGCTCCGCGTACCGCCACATGCTGCGCGGCCCGGCCGCGATCGTTTCACGGGTGATCGTTCCCTGCTGCGCATCGTGGTCATAGGCGACTTCGAGCGGCCCGAAACAGAACTCGCACACATGGATCGCCGTGGCCGCGTACATGTGCGCACACTCCCGACAGCGAAGCCCGACGACATGACCCACGAGATCCTCCTCATCGTTCGGGCATTGGCACCTGGCACGGCCCAAGAGGCTTGTGCTGGTTGTCGCGGCTTTCGTAAGGCCCGATCCCTCGGCCGCTCTGGATGATTGGCCCTCAAGTGTGGACGACAGCCCGGCTCGCGTCAAAGACCCGGGCTCACCTCCATGACCGCCACGATGTGAAGCTGCAGGTACCACAAGCCGTAACCTGGCTTGAGCCATGGCCACCGTATCCGACGTCGCTACGCCGATCGCTTCTTACCATCACCGGGACTTCCCACTCGCAGACCTGCGGGCGATGAAGAAGGACCAGCTGATCTCGGTCTGCATCCCGGCTCACGACGAGCAGGCGACGGTCGGCGCCATCGTCGAGACGCTGCGTCGCGAGCTCGTCGACGCCGCAGGAGCCCGCATTGTGTCGGTGCCGAAGATCGACGGGTCGGCTGTGCCCACAGGTGGCAAGGGTGAGGCGATGCGCCGTGGACTCGGAGCGAGCAGTGGCGACATCGTCGTCTTCCTCGACGGCGATGTGGAGAATTTCGGGACGCACTTCGTGACGGGCCTGCTCGGCCCGATTCTCGCCTTCCCACAGACGGTGCTGGTGAAGGCGTGCTACCGCAGGCCGTTCGGCGAGAGCCCGGCCGGTGGCGGCCGGGTCACCGAGCTTGTGGCACGGCCGATCGTGTCGCTGCTGTTTCCCGAGCTTTCGGGCGTGACCCAGCCGCTGGCGGGCGAGGTCGCGGTTAGGCGCGAGGTGCTGGAGCGACTCGAATTGGCTGACGGCTACGGCGTCGAGCTCGGGATGCTGATCGACGTGTCCCGCCTCTATGGCGTGGAGTCGATCGCCCAGGTCGACCTCGAGGTCCGCGCGCATCGGAACCGCCCGCTCCACGAGCTCGCGCCCCAGGCTCGTGACGTGCTGGACATCGCCCTGCGCCGCGCGGGGGTGCGGGTGGCATGACCGGGTTCAGCCTCGTCGTCGTCTCGAACAGGGGACCTTTCACACTCGTGAGCGGGCCCGGGGGAGACGTTGAGTTCCGCCCGGCCGCGGGCGGACTGGCACCCAGCCTGAGCGGCGCCCTGGCCGAGGAAAGGACGATCCCGGGAGCCGGAGCGCTCTGGGTCGCCTCGGCTCTCACCGAGGCAGATCGGCTCCACGCCTCGGGCTGCGCCCTCGCGACCGGACAGGACTCGCTGAAGCTCCGCATGGTCAGCGTCGCGGGCGAGACCGGGCGGGCAGCCTACGACGTGATATCCAACGGCACTTTGTGGTTCCTGCACCACGGTTTGTTCGATCATGCGCGCCGCCCGCGTTTCGACCGGGTCTGGCACGAAGCGTGGGAAGGGTACTGCCAGTTCAACGAGGCCTTTGCTGACACGATCGCAGACGAGGCCGCGACCGGGGCCACGGTGGTGGTGAACGACTATCACCTGGCGCTGGTCGGGAGCTACCTCGCAAAGCGTCGCCCCGATCTGGCGACAGCGTTCTTCTCCCACACCCCGTTCTGTCCTCCCGAGGACCTCGCCATGTTGCCGGACGGGCCCCGGCTCGAGTTGATGGAGTCCATGTCCCGCTTCGGTGCCTGCGGGTTCCACAGCGCGCGGTGGCGCGACGCCTTCTTGAGGTGCGTGTCCGTGGCAGGTGTCGAGCCGCCCGCGACATTCGTCGCCCCGCTCGGCGCAGACCCGGCGAGACTCGACGAGGTGGCTGCCAGTGAAGCCTGCCGAGCATGCCTCGATCGCCTCGAGGACCACCTCGACGGTCGCACCCTGCTGTTGCGCAGCGACCGCGTGGAACTATCGAAGAACCTGATTCGCGGTTTCGTGGCTTTCGACGAGCTGCTCGAGTCCTCGCCGCAGTGGCGTGGCCGTCTTGTCTTCCTCGCGCGGGTCTACGCGTCACGTGAGTCCCTGCCTGAGTACCTCGCCTACCGGACCGAAGTCGAACATGTCGCGGCCCGGGTGAACGAACGCTGGGGGGCGCAGGGCTACACGCCGGTCGTCCTCGACCTCGAGGACGACTTCACCGCGACCGTCGCCGCCTTGCGGCGCTACGACCTGCTGCTCGTCAACCCCATCCGAGACGGGCTCAACCTTGTCGCCATGGAAGGGCCGGCGGTCAATGAACGCGACGGCGTGCTCGTGCTTTCACGAGAGGCGGGTGCCTACGACGAGCTCGGGGACGTCGCAATCGGCGTCAATCCTTTCGATGTGACCGGGACGGCGGCTGCGATGGCGGCCGGCCTGTCGATGAGCGACGTCGAACGCCGAGCTCGCTCTGTCGAGCTGAGACGTCGGGCGCGATCGCGCACTCCGTCGCACTGGCTGGCCGAGGTACGCGGCGCAGCGAGGGTTCCGGCCTGACGAGATCCGCGGCCGGGAGCTATCCAGCGCGTCCTGAGCGGTGGGACGAGCCCGACTGTGGCACGCGGGCCGGTCCGGTGTGGACGCGGTTCAACCGTTCGCCGACAGCCGATACGTACCGGCGCAGCTCGACCGGTTCGATCACTTCGAACTCCAGGCCGAGCCCTATCAGGTAGCCGGTCACCCAGTCGAGCTCGTCGAAGCCCAGCTGGACCCGGGTGTGGCCGTCCTCTCGCTCGAGGACGGCGGTGTAGGGGGAAATGAGCTGCACGACGTCCTCGAACGGGGCGTGGACCGAGACGACCGCCTGGTGTGTGTAGCGCGCGGTCGTGATGCCTTCGGCCACCATCCGGGCCGGGTCGGCGAGCGGGCGTGGCACGAACATGTGCCCCGTCACCTCCAGCTCGGAGATCCTGTCCACGCGGAAGGTGCGCCAGTCGTCCCGCTCGAGGTCGTGCGCGACCAGGTACCAGCGCCGGTCGGTTGCGACGAGGCGGTGCGGCTCGACGCGTCGTGCGCTCCGGCGACCGTCCTGGGCATCGTAGGAGAACGTCACACGCTGGTGGTTGTCACAAGCCTGAGCCAGTTGGATGAGGCATTCCGTGGACACGACCTCGGTGCGCGACACCAGTGGCACGGTGGCGGCGCGCAGGGCGGTCAGCTGCGCGCGCAGCCGCGGTGGAAGCAGGCGGTCGAGCTTGGCCAAGGCGGCGAGCGAGCCTCGCTCGATACCGGGAACCGCAGCGGTCGCCGAGACGCCGAGCACGACGGCGACAGCCATCGCCTCGTCGTCTTCGAACAGCAGCGGTGGGACGTCCGTGCCGCCCCCCAGGCGATAGCCGCCACCGGCACCAGGTGTGCCTCTGATGTGGTACCCGAGCATCCGGAGCCGGTCCACGTCGCGTCTCAGGGTTCGGGCGTCGACCCCCAGTCGTTCGGCGAGGTCGGCCCCGCTCCAGGCCATCCGTCTTTGCAGGAGCCCGAGCAGTCTGAGGAGGCGGCCGGCCGAATCGGACATCAAATAGTTATACCAAATTGCGGACTGAATCTGTCCGCAATAGCGGCTACGGTGCCGCCATGATCAATCCGTCGTTACTGGAAATGCTGGCGAAGCAGCGACAACGAGAGATCCTCATGGCGACCCGGGTCCGGCCACCAAGCTCTTCCCATCCGGGCATTCGCGCGCGGCTCGGCTGGTCACTGGTCGATCTCGGTGTACGTCTCGTCCTCGATGCCCACGCCCGAGAGGCAGTTCACTGGAACCGCGCATCCACCTAGATCATCATGCCCCGTCGACGAGCTGATCCGGAGCCCTCAAGGACGGACGGACGTGCGGTGCCTCGCGTCGTGTGGTCCCGACAAGTCGCGCCGGCTATCGCCGTCAGCTAGAGGTCACACGCGCGGCCAGTGCCTCGAGGAAACCGACCGCGGCGCCCGGACCCTCAAGGACAAGGTCGGCCGCCTCGACTAGCGCCGAAGGCACCTCAGCCCCGGCCACCGCGACCTTGAGGGTGCGCAGCCCGGACGCGATTCTCAGCTTGTCGAGCGCGCGGAACGCGAACAGGTCCCCGGCATCGTCTCCGAGGAATGCAGCCCTCTCGAGCTCCCCGCACAACTCGGTCACGACTGTTCCCTTGTCGATCCCCAGGGGCAGCGCCAGCTCCACGCTCGCCTTGCCAGGCAGGAGGACCAGTCCGTGCTCGGCCGCAACGGCTCGCGCGACCTCCGTCGCCTGTACAGCAACCGCCTCGAGCTGCGCCTCCGGGGCGATCATCGAGCGCCAGTGGGCCGTGACCCCGTAGCTCTTGTCCTCGACCTGAATCCCGCTGGGAAGGGTGCCACGGAGTTGATCACGAACGGTCTCGATCACCGGCCGCCACTCCGCGACCCCCTCGTGGAGCCGCACCGACCCGTCCTGGAAGGACTCTTCGAGCCCGTGAAGGCCGATGGCCCGCAGCGGTGACCGATAGTCGGCGAGTTCGAGGCGATCGGCGAGGAACGGTGCAGGCCGCCCTGAGATCACGGCAACGGCAGCAAGCTCCCGGGCCAGGCCGTGCAGGGCGGCAAGAGCACCGGGCAATGCGCGAGCAGCATGTGGATCAGGGACTATCGGGGCGATCGTCCCGTCGAAGTCACAGCACAGCCCGGCGCGGTCCGGGACTTCGGCGAGAAGCTCTAATGCGGCGGAGTCGGCGATCGTCAGACTGCGAACCTCGGGGGCTCGAGTGCTCTCAACGCGGCCGGCGCTCGAGCCTGGGGCCGCCTTCGAAGCGGTTCCGGCGGCGGCGGACCAGCCGGCTCTTGACGCGGTGGACCACGAGCGGGTCATAGGCGAAAGCCTCGGGGGAGTTGGCCAGTCGTCTCAGCACGCCGTAGTACGCGCCCGGAGAAAGCCCCAGTCTTTCTCGGATCGCCTGGCGCTTCGACGGTGAGGAAAGCCACCAGTCGCGTTCCACATCGAGCACATCGCGTTCCCGATCTGTCAGCGTCATCTCACCTGACAATGCCAATTCCGGCCCCGCGAAGCAAGGACCCTCGCCCTAGGTGCCGGAGAGCGGCGTCTTTCGGGCAGACTTCAAGGCCGGGATGACCAACACGGTGAGCTATCTCGCGGCGTTCGGCGGCGGCGTTGCTTCCTTCGTATCGCCCTGCGTGCTGCCGATCGTCCCGGGCTATCTCTCGGTCGTCACGGGTCTAGACCTCACGGACCCGGTGCAGGGATCGCGCCACCATCTCCTTCGTATCGCCAGGGACACTGCGTTGTTCGTGGTTGGTTTCACTGTGGTGTTCGTGCTGCTCGGCGTCACGGCCACGACGATCGGGAGCGCCGTGTTCCGCGACAAGGAGCTGCTTTTGCGTATCTCGGGGGCGCTCGTCGTGGCGATGTCCTTGTTCCTGGCGGGATCGCTGGTGTTGAAGCGACCGGGCTGGTACCGAGAAGTACGGTTCCACCCGAAACTCGAGCGCTACGGGCCGCTTGCCGCGCCCGTGGCAGGTGCCGCGTTCGGTTTCGGTTGGCAACCCTGCCTCGGGCCGATCCTCGCCTCGGTGAGCGCGGTTGCGGCGACGTCGGGCTCGGCTGGGCAAGGAGCGGCATTGCTGGGCGTCTACTCGTTGGGCTTGGGGATCCCGTTTCTCGTCGTCGGCCTAACGCTCGGTCGGTTGTCGGGGGTGTTCTCGTTGGTGCGCCGGCATTCCCGGTTCATCACGGTCGTGTCGGTTGTCGTGATGGGCGCGTTCGGGATTCTGCTGTTCACCGACAAGTTGACCTACGTGACAAGCGATCTGGAAACCCTCATGCGCTGGATCGGTCTCGGCCGGCTCATAACCGTCGGCTGAAGCGCCGGGTCAGGCGCCGGCCAACGCCCTCACGACCAAGGGCAGGATGCCCCCGTGCCACAAGTAGCCTGCTTCGCCGGGCGTGTCGACGCGCAGCACCACTTTGAAGCCGCGGCCGTCGGCTGTGACGGTGAGCTCGCGTCCGACCAAATCTGCGACGCAGGCGCCGGAAAGCCCGGTCAAGTCGATCGACTCCCGTCCGCTGAGCCCCAGTGAGCCCGCACTCTCGCCCGGTGAGAACTGCAGCGGGAGCACGCCCATGCCGATCAGGTTCGACCGGTGGATCCGTTCGAAGCTCTCGGCGATCACAGCGCGGACGCCCAGCAGAGCCGGGCCCTTTGCGGCCCAGTCACGTGACGAGCCCGTGCCGTACTCCTTCCCGGCGATCACGACGAGGGGCACCCCTTCGGCCTGGTAGCGCATGGCCGCTTCGAATATGGTCGTCTGATCGCCGTCGGGCAGGTGTACGCTCACCCCGCCCTCGGTTCCCGGCACAAGAAGGTTGCGGATGCGGGGATTGGCGAAGGTTCCGCGGATCATGACCTCGTGGTTGCCGCGCCGGGCGCCGTAGGAGTTGAAGTCGCCAACGGCCACGCCGTGGTCTTGCAGCCAGAGCCCCGCCGGACTCGACGGCCGGATCGATCCCGCCGGTGAGATGTGGTCGGTCGTGACGCTGTCCCCGAAGACTGCCAGCACCCTGGCGCCGATGACGTCGGTGATCGGCACCGCCTCGGCTCGCATTCCCTCGAGGAACGGCGGCCTTTGCACATAGGTCGATCGGGCGTCCCATGCATAGCGCTGCCCTGTCGGGACCTCCAGAGACTGCCAGTTCTCGTCGCCTGTCGTGACGTTCGCGTACTCGTCGCGGAACATCTCGGCACCCACGGCCTGCTCGAGCACGTGAGCGACCTCCTCCGAGGAGGGCCAGATGTCCGCCAGCAGCACGGGGCGGCCACTGTCGGAGAAGCCGACGGCCTCGGTAGCGAGATCGATGTTCATGGTGCCGGCCAGCGCGTATGCGACCACGAGCGGCGGCGACGCGAGGTAGTTCATCCGGACCTCGGGATGGATTCTCCCCTCGAAGTTGCGATTGCCCGATAGCACGGCCGCGCATGCGAGGCCCCTCGCGTCGATGGCCTCGGAGATTTCACCGAGCAGCCGGCCCGAGTTGCCGATGCAGGTCGTGCACCCGTACCCAACGAGATCGAAGCCGAGCTTGCCGAGATAGGGGACCAGGCCGGCCCGCTCCAGGTAGTCCATTACGACCCGCGAACCAGGCGCGAGGCTCGTCTTCACCCAGGGCTTGGTGCTGAGGCCGAGCTCGACGGCCTTCTTGGCCACAAGGCCGGCAGCGATCATCACCTGCGGGTTCGAGGTGTTGGTGCAACTTGTGATCGCGGCGATCACGACGTGGCCGTGCTCGAGAACGAACTCAGTCCCATCGGGGAGCCGCACACGTGCCGGGGCAGGAACGCCGACGGCGTCGTGGCCCGCAGAGGCCACAGCCGGCGCGGGGAGCGATCGCGAAAGGGCATCTGCGAACATGGCCTTGGACAGGCGCAGGGGAACGCGGTCCTGGGGGCGCGCGGGCCCGGCGAGGCTCGGCTCGATGGACGACAGGTCGAGCTCGATCCGTTCCGAGTAGGCAGGCTCGGAGGTCTCGTCGTGCCACAGGCCCTGCTGCTTCGCGTAGGCCTCCACGAGCCTGCAACGTTCCTCGGGGCGGCCGGTGAGCCTCAGGTAGCGGAGCGTCTCGGCGTCGATGGGGAACATTGTTGCCGTGGACCCGTACTCCGGCGACATGTTGCCGATACTCGCCCGGTTCTCGAGCGGCACCTTCGCCACGCCGGGGCCGTAGCACTCGACGAACTTCCCGACGACGTTGTGGCGCCTGAGCAACTCTGCGACCGTGAGCACGAGGTCGGTGGCCGTGGTGCCCTCCCGAAGCTCCCCGGTCAGGCGCAGGCCCACGACCGGTGGCACGAGCATCGAGATCGGCTGGCCCAGCATTGCCGCCTCGGCCTCGATGCCCCCGACTCCCCAGGCGAGCACGCCGAGGCCGTTCACCATCGGGGTGTGCGAGTCGGCTCCGACGACTGTGTCGGGATACGCGGCGCCTTCGGCATCGGTGAACACCACGCTGCTCAGGTACTCGAGATTGATCTGGTGGCAGATGCCGGCGCCTGGCGGCACCACGCGCAGGTTCGAGAAGGCTTGCTGGCCCCAGCGCAAGAAGCGGTAACGCTCGGCGTTGCGCTCGTACTCGAGCGCCGTGTTCAGCTCAAGGGCGTCGCGGCGGCCGTACGCGTCAGCGGCGACGGAATGGTCGACCACGAGGTCGACCGGGACGAGAGGGTTGATCCGGCTCGCGTCGCCGCCGAGGGCCTCGACGGCGTCCCGCATGGCGGCGAGGTCGACGACGCAGGGCACGCCGGTGAAGTCCTGGAGGAGGATCCGTGCCGGCGAGTAGGCGATTTCCCGGCCGGGTCCACCGCTCTCGTGACGGGCCACGGCTTCCACGTCGTCGGCCGTGACGCTCACCCCGTCCTCGTGGCGCAGCAGGTTCTCGAGGAGGAGCTTGATCGAATAAGGGATCCGTCCGAGATCAGCGACGCCCTCGAGCGCCGACAGGCGGTGGATGCGGTAGCGCCGATCACCGACTTGCAGTGTTCCCTCGGCGCCGAAACTGTCTCGTGCGGTCATCTCTGTCTCTGCCTCCAAGGCTGCACTTTAGGGAGTGACGAGGGAGGCCCCGGGATTGACCCGGTCACGGAGCTTGCGCAGCGCCGCCATCACGGTGAGCTCTTCGTCCGGCTCGAGGACCCCCTCGAGGAGCTGAGCGAGCTGCGCACGATGCAGGTCGAGTGCTTGGATCATCCGCGCCTCACCGGCGGCGGTCAGCGCGGCGAACGCGCCGCGGCGATCCTCGGGACAGGCCTCGCGACTCACGAGGCCGGCGGCTGCCAAACGGTCGATCGCCCTGGTCAGACCGCTCGGCGTCAGGTCGGTTTGGGCGGCGAGATCGCTCATCCGCAGTCGTCGCCCCGGCGTTCGGGTCAGTCTGACCAGGATGTCGAATTCCTGGCCGGCCAGTTCACACTGGCGCTCGAGCGGGGGGCCGATCGCCCGGTGCAACCCGGAAGCCGTTTCGAAGACGAGCCCGACGAGAGTGATCCGGTCGACCTCGCTCCCAGGTCCGGGGATGAGTTCTGGTTCCACGCTCGACAGCATAACGGGAGCCCGGGAATAGTTGCGCAGGCAAGTAGTTGTATATGGTTAGTTGCGCAAGCAAATGAAAACTAAGCCCCTCAGCACAAGGAGTCTCAACATGACCGACACGATCACCACCCCCAACACCAGGAACGTCAACAGCACCACGCTGCCCACCACCGGCACGTTCGTGCTCGACAAGTCGCACACTCAGATCGGTTTCGTCGCCCGGCACCTCATGGTCTCCAAGGTCCGCGGCCGCTTCACCGACTACGAGGGCACGATCGTTGTCGCCGACGACCCGTCCGAGTCGTCCGTCGAGGTCGTCATCCAGGCGGCGAGCATCGACACCAACGATGCGTCCCGTGACAACCACGTCCGGACCAACGACTTCCTCGCTGTCGAGGAGTTCCCGACGCTCGCCTTCCGCAGCACGAAGGTGGAGCTGAGCCCACGTGGCGCCTGGAAAGTGAACGGCGACCTGACGGTTCGGGGCGTGACGCGCCCGATCGTCCTCGACGTCGAATTCGAAGGCGTAATCCAGGACCCCTGGGGCAACCAGCGGCTCGGGTTCACCGCCTCTGGCGAGATCGACCGCAACGACTTCGGAGTGAGCTTCAATGCGGCCCTCGAGACGGGCGGCTTCGTCGTCTCCCCGAAGGTCAAGCTCGAGATCGAAGCCGAGGCAGTCCGCCAGGCTTAGTTCTGCTTGCGAACAGTCCCGTCGGTCATTCCTGACCGGCGGGACACGTCATGTCTGCTGGCGCGATCGCCGTAGTCCACGTGTGCCAATCGGCGCTTGTCTACTCTGTAGCCAGTGACCGTTTCGGCAGTTAGATTGCAGTTGTGAGCGCGCCGATCGAATCTGGTCCGGACGTTCTCGGTATTCATGCGCATTTGCTCGCGTCGATCCCCGGCGTGCTTGTTCTTCTCGACGCTCGTGGCATCGTGCGTTTCGCGTCCGGTCAGGTCGAGCACCTGGCAGGCGAGCCAGTGGACCTTCTCGTCGGATCGGACCTGAGCAGTCATCTCGAGCCGAAGGACCGGCCCCTTTTGACCTGGTTGCTCGCGGCGTCGGCGGCGAAGTCGCCCGAGCAGCTGACGGGCCCGGTGAGGCTGCCCTACCTGCATCTCGACGGTAGACCGCGGCTTGCCGAGGCCTGGGCACTGAACAGGCTGGCCGATCCAGCCCTCGCAGGCTTCGTCGTCCTGCTGCTGCTCGAAAGCGCGTACGACCATTTCGATCAAGTCCTCGCCTCGGCCCAGGCTGGTGTCGCCCTGGAGGACAATCTGTCGGCTCTTGCCGGTGCCTTGGCACTCCCACCGGTGCTCGGGGAGTGCTTCTTCGTCCTCGCCTCACCGGACGCTCGCAAGATCAGCTGCTTCCCGCCGCACCCGTCGGTGCCTGCACCGCCCGCCGCCGGGCCCTGGGACCAGGCAATGGGCCCGGACTCGGCCATCTTGTACACAGAGCTCACCGGCCTGCCCGAGCCCACTAGAGCCGCCGCCAAGGGATTCCGTTCCGTTTCGTGCTTCCCGATCGTGAGTCGCGGTGAGGCCACGCCGTCTGCTTGCCTGGTCGTGTGGAGCCGCGATCTGGGGCCTCTTGGGACCACAGAGCGCACGGCGGTGGACCGCGCGTTGATCCTCGCTTCGCTCATGATGTCGCACAGCGTCGTGGGGGAACGGTCGTTGGAGGAGGCCTCTCAGGATGTGCTGACCGGCCTCGGCAATCGCAGGAGTTACTTCCAGGCGCTCGATTCACGGGTCGAGGCCGGCGACCGGCCGGCCGTGCTGTACATCGACATCGACGGCTTCAAGGACGTGAATGACCGGCTGGGTCGCCTTGCGGGAGACTCGGCGCTGCGAGTGATCGCCCGCCGGCTGTCCTCGGTGGTTCGCCCGACCGACGAGCTCGCCCGCATCGGAGGAGACGAGTTCGCCATCCTTTGTGCCAGCGATGTCACCGAGTCCCAGGTCATCGCTATCGCCGCCCGCGTGGTAGAGCGTCTCGCGGAACCGATCTCGATCGGCGACGCCCCGGCGTTGAAGGTCGGGGCAAGCATCGGGATCGTCATTGACTTCCCGCCGGGGACGGCATCGGATGCCTTGCTTGCCAGTGCCGACGAGGCGCTGTGCGAGGCCAAGGCTGCCGGCCGGAGCTGTTGGAGGGTCGCGTCCCCTCAGCGCCAGAGAGCCTGAGGTCCTTGGCGCACCGCGCCGCGCCTCAACGTGGACATGTCGGGAATTGGCATCGGGCCGAAATATTCCCGCAAAAAAGGACTTTTGGCCTAGGATGCCAAAGTGAGCGATCCTTACGCTGACGCAATGGCGCTGCTGAGGGATTGCCGTCACCGAGCCGGCAGTCCGGTCACAAGTGCACTCAGGAGCTTTCCTTGAGTCGCATTTCTGTCGCGGCGGCAAGTGCTTGGCAGGATCGGCGGCGACTGCTGCTGAATTGGTTTGCGCTTCCACTCTCCCTCGTAGCGGCGCTGTTGCTCGGTGCCGTCATGATGCTGGCTCTCGGAGCCAACCCGATCACCGGTTACAACGCCCTCATCGTCGGCGCCTTCGACGGCAGCTACGCGCTTGGCTCGACGGCCGTCAAGGCCGCCCCACTTCTTCTGGTTGCAGTCGGGATCTGCGTCGCGTTCCGCGCCAATGTGTTCAACATCGGCGGCGAGGGCCAGCTGGCGATGGGCGGCTTGGCGAGCTCGGCGACAGCGCTCGCGCTTCCCAATCTGCCGAGCATCGAGCTGATACCGCTCGTGCTGCTCGCGGGCGCCGCCGGTGGCGCGGTCTGGGGAGCGATCCCGGGAGCATTCAAGGCCTATTTCAACGTCAACGAGATCCTGAGCACGATCATGCTCAACCTGGTCGCCGTCCAGGTCATGAACTGGCTGCTGGCCGGCCCTATGGTCGACAAGACGCAGAACTCCACCTATGGACTGATCCCGGAGACCAGGCTTCTCCCGCGGACCTCCTGGCTGCCGATCCTCATCCCGAACACGCAGCTCCACCTCGGCGTGCTGATAGCGGTGATCGTGGCAGGGGGGGTGTGGGTACTGCTCTACCGTACGAGCTTCGGCTTCCGCATCCAGGCAGTGGGGCTTTCGCGTGACGCCTCGAAGTACGCCGGGATGCCGGTGAAGCGGACGATGACGCTCGCCATGACCATCAGTGGCGCGATGTGCGGCCTCGGTGGCGCCCTGCTCGTCTTCGGCAGCATCTCGCACAGGATGGTGACCGACGGAAGCCTCACGGGATTCACCGGCTCGGACGGGTTCAACGGGATCGTGGTGGCGCTCTTCGGGGCGCTCAATCCGCTGTGGACGATCCTTTCGGCATTCCTCTTCGGCGGTCTCCTCGTGGGCGGTGACGCCCTGCAGGTCGCAACGGGCGTTCCCGCCGACATGGTGACCGCTCTCGAGGGGCTCGTCGTGGTTTTCGTCGTGTCGCTCGAGTACATGCGCAGACGCAGCCGTGCCATGTCGTTGGGACCGCCGGGGCGCTCCAGGGCCCGGCCGACCGAGCTCGACGAGCCGCTCCGGCCGTTGGTCACGGCCGAAGCGCGGAGTGACCCATGAGCCAGTTCTTCACCTACGCCATCCTCACGGCGACGGTCGCCTCGGCGCTCGGTGTGGCGACCCCCTTCCTCCTCGCCGCGCTCGGTGAGACCATGGGGCAGCGCAGCGGGGTGATCAACCTTGGCGTCGACGGGATCATGCTCCTGTCGGCGTTCGCCACTTACTTCACAGCGCTAAAGACCAACAATCTGTTCTTTGCCATCCTCGTCGGGATGGCAACCGGGACGTTGATGGGCGTCATCACCGCGTTCATCAGCGTCACGTTGAAGGCCGAGCAGGGCATAAGTGGGATCGGCATCTACCTGTTCGGGCTCGGCTTCAGCGACCTGCTGTTCATAAAGCTCGTCGGCACCCCCTTGCCGATCAACACGCTGAACCCGATCAGCATCCCGCTGCTCGACCGGATACCGGCGGTGGGTGGGATGTTCTTCAAACAGACGATCCTCGTCTATGTGGCCTTCCTCCTGGTGCCCGTAGTCACTTTCGCCCTCAACCGGACGACATTCGGTATGAAGGTCCGCGCCGCGGGGGAGAACCCGGCGGCCGCGGACAGCGTGGGCGTCAACGTCGCGCGCATCCGCTGGTCGACCGTTCTCATCGGCTGCACCCTGGCCGGCCTGGCCGGCGCCGCCCTATTGATGTACGACGGCATCTTCCAGGAGAACCTCACCCAAAGCGAGGGCTTTATCGCCGTCGCACTCGTGTACTTCGGCGCCTGGCGCCCGACCGGCGTCATGGGCGGCTCGGTGCTGTACGGGCTGGCCATTGCCACCGTCCTCGAATGGAAGTCACTCGGGATCATCCCGCTCAGCGCGTCGGACCTCGCCGCGACCGCGCCAGCGGTGATCACGATCCTGGCCCTGCTCACCGTCGCGCGTCGGTTCAGGCAGCCGGCCGCGCTTGGGAAGCCTTACGAGAGAGGAGGGTGACCCGAGGAGGGGACTCCCGATGTCAGGGTTACAATTGTGTTACGCGAGGACACCAGAGGCAAGGGTGAGGCAACGAGGCAGGTCCAGTTGCAGCATCGGGCAGTGCCAGCATTCGAAACCTACAAAAGTGCAGTCACTAGCAAGGGAGAGAAAGCACAATGCATACGAACCTAGCCAGAAGGGGCGCTTTGGTGCTCGCAGCGGTGGGCATCGCGCTCGGTACAGCCGCTTACGCGAGTGGCGCTTCGGCCGCGACGGCGTCGCGCTCGCACTCGGTGGCGGCTGTCACGCCGCTGAAGGTCGCGCTCGTCGCGCCGAGCGCGACCAACGACCTCGCGTTCACGCAGTCGATGTACAGCGCTCTCCAGAGCCTGAAGAAGTCCGAGAACCTGACGATTTCGGTCTCGGCGAACGAGTACGTCGTGTCCGACGCGGCGAGCATCATCCGCGAGTACGCGTCAGAGGGTTACAACCTTGTCATCGCCCACGGGTCCCAGTACGGGTCCACGATCGAGCAGCTGGCACCCCAGTTCCCGAAGGTCTCCTTCGCCTGGGGAACCGCCGGTGCGACTTTCGGCCTTAAGAACGTCTTCGCTTATGAGGCGTCCTCGAACGAGGGCGGCTACGTCCAGGGCTACATGGCTGCGTTGCTGAGCAAGTCGAAGGTGCTCGGGATCTGCGGGCCGATTCAGACCGGTGACGCCAAGCTGTACGTCGACGGGTTCGCTGCTGGCGCGGCTGCCGCCGCCAAGGCCAACAAGTTCAAGGTGACAGCTCACGAGGTCTATACCGGCTCGTTCAGCGACGACAGCCTAATGGCCACCTGCGCGAAGACCTTCGTGCAGGGTGACAAGGCAGACGTGCTCACCGGCAGCTCGCAGTCTGTCGTCGGGGCGATCGGCGTCGCGAAGTCGGACCACCTCGCATGGTTCGGCACGCAGTGGAACCAGTCGACTCTCGCGCCGCAGAACGTCGTTTCCTCGCAGGTCTACAACTGGGACCCGGTCCTGCAGCAGATGTTCACGGCGATCCGCGGCGGCACGCTCGGCGACGCGACCTATGTGATCGGGCTCGGCAACAACGGAGAGAGGATCCAGTTCAATTCGGGCTACAACCTTTCCCCCGCGATCAAAGCCGAAGGAGAGAAGCTGATCGGCCAGATCACCGACGGGGACATCACCGTTCCCGAGTAGCCGGCGCCCACAGGTAGCCAAGAAAGGACGTCGTGGTGACCACCCCGGCAGCGAGCCCAGCTCAGGACGGCATTCCGCTCCTCCAGATGATGGGCATCACCAAGCGCTTCCCCGGGGTGGTCGCCAACGATCACGTCGACTTCGAGGTCCGCAACGGCGAGATCCACACCCTGTTCGGGGAGAACGGCGCGGGCAAGAGCACGCTGATGCGCGTTCTCTACGGCCTGTATCGCCCGGACGAGGGCGAGATCCGGATAAACGGCGTGAGGGCCACGATCAACTCACCGGCCGACGCGATCAAGCGCGGGATAGGGATGATCCACCAGCACTTCATGCTCGTGGACACCTTGACGGTGGCCGAGAACGTCGCGTTGGGGGAGAAGTCGACCCGAGGCCCGCTGACCGACCTAGGCCGGGTGTCCGCGAGGATCCGCGAGCTTGCCGAAACCTACAGGCTCAGTGTCGACCCACAGGCCATCATCTGGCAGCTGTCAGTCGGCGAACGCCAGCGTGTGGAGATCATCAAAGCCCTTTACCGCAACGCCTCGTTGCTGGTCCTCGACGAGCCGACGGCTGTCTTGACGCCGCGCGAGGTGGACGAGCTGTTCGTCGTCTTGCGGCAGATGGCCGAAGGCGGCCGAGGGCTCGTGTTCATCTCGCACAAGATCCACGAGGTGCTCGACATCTCGGACCGCATCACAGTGTTGCGAGGCGGCCGCAACGTCGGCACGATCCCGGCGGCCGAAGCGTCCCGGGCCCGGTTGGTGGAGCTGATGGTCGGCCGCAGTGTCGCCCTGGAGAGCCAAACTCCGATGGGTACCGCACGCGACGTGCGGCTCTCGGTCAAGGACCTCCGTGTCAGGGGAGACCGAGGCATCGAAGCCGTCCGGGGGCTCTCACTGGAGGTTTCCTCCGGTGAGATCGTCGGCATCGCCGGGGTCTCGGGGAACGGGCAGCGGGAGCTCGCCGAGGCGATCGCCGGACTTCGCGCACCGTTGAACGGTTCCATCCGGCTGGACGACGCCGAGCTGGCGGGAGCGACCCCTGCCCACGCGCGCTCGGCCGGGCTCGCCTACGTCCCGGAGGAACGCATGCGCGACGGTGTGGTGCCTGCGTTCACGGTGGCGCAGAACCTCCTGCTTGTTGACAACCGGAGCAAGGGCTACTCGCGCCTCGGGTTCCTGCGCACTCGTGCAATCCGGCGACATTGCCAGGAGCTGGTCTCGGCGTTCGACGTCAGGACTCCCTCTCTGGACACGCCGGCCAGGAACCTCTCGGGCGGGAACATCCAAAAGCTGATCATGGCCCGCGAGCTGTCGGGCAGCCCCCGCGTGCTGCTGGTCGCTCAGCCGACCAGAGGCATTGACGTTGGCGCGACCCGCTACATCCACGAACGCCTCGTCGCCCAGCGCGACAACGGAACGGCGGTCCTGATCGTCTCCGAGGACCTCGACGAGATCATGACCATTTGCGACCGTGTCCTTGTGATGTACGAAGGCACGATCATCGGCTCGGCGGACCCACGGGTCAACACGCGCGAGGAGATCGGCATGTTGATGGCCGGCGTGTCCGGCGTTCCCGTTGTCCCGCCCACCCCCGGCGAACCGGCAACTGCCTCCATTTAGAAGCTGAGACTCTCCGACTGCCGAGAGGCAGACGGATGAAGAGCAGCTTGTTTCGAACCGACGAGCTCGGGGAGGTAGCTGAGATGCAGGTTCACCTGCTCGAGACTGCCCGTTTACGCGGCACGGGAACTTCGACTTCAGACGTCGTTCTCGGCTGAAAGAATGCCGCGCCCGCTCCTGGCGTGTAGGCGGCCGTGGGGTGGATCCGGCCGTAGGTGCCGCCCATCACGCCGCGGCACCGAGGGCGGCGCCGTCGTAGGCTATGTCCGAGGTTCCCGCCTGGTGCGGCATTGCAGACCAGCGAACGACGGTGAAGGCATTCATTCATCGTGTGCCGGCGACGCGGGTCATGGCATGTCTACCGGCCATCGGCGGCTCGACTTCAAGCAGGCTAAGGGTGTCATTACGCGAACAGATGGGGGACTTGGCAAGTCCGTATAGCGCCTAAGTCGGCAAGACGATATTCGACCGTGCGAGGTAGATGGCGTCTTGGCGGTATCGCCGTGATCGTCGGAGATCAAACGAACAGAGGAGCCCGAGCATGAAGATCGGGGTCGACAGTTACTGCTTCCACAGGTTCTTCGGTGAGGTCTACGACGGGCAGCCCTCGCCGGAGCGACCCATGACGACGGAGGACTTTCTCGCCTTCGCCCGGGAGCTCCCAGTAGATGGCGTGTCGCTGGAGTCGTGTTTCTTTCCCAGCATGGAGACGTCATGGTTTCGCGATCTAAAGGCGCAGCTCGATGACTACGGTCTTGAGAGGGTCTACGCGTGGGGGCATCCAACCGGTCTCGAGGACGGCACGAACCGGGCGGCCTTTGAAGACATGGTGGGTGAGATTGCCTATGCGGAGCTGATCGGTGCGAGAGTCATGCGTGTCACTCCAGGTCCCGGCAGTGGGGACTACCGTTACGAGCCTCGCCAACCGCGCCTTGAGGTACTGGCGGGCTGGTTCCAAGAAGCCGCCCGCGAGGCGAAAGCACGTGGGGTCAAGCTCGCCGCGGAGAACCATGGCCACTACAGCGCCGAGGAGATGCTCTGGCTGGTGGAAGCGGTGGGTTCGCCCTATTTCGGGGTGAACTTTGACACCGGGAATTTCTTGAGGCTCCTGGAGGACCCTTTGGCAGCGATGGGGCAGTTGGCCAAGTACGTGTTCGCCACGCACATCAAAGACGTGAAGGTACGCCGGGACGCCTCCCCCGCAGAGTGGTTCTACTTCGCCAGCACGCCGGTAGGCGAAGGGCTGGTGAACATGGCCCCGATCATCGCTTTGCTGGCGAAGATCGGTTACGACGGCCTGCTGACCGTCGAGATAGACCACCTGCACCCGGACTACGGACATGACGAGCACCGGGCGGTGCGCCAGAGCGTCGGCGAGCTCCGCCGCCTGGTCGCAGTCGAGGATGGCGGCACAGCTGGCAATGGCAATGTCGCGAGCAGCTGACATGCTCAAACACTGTCGCCAGACGGTGGCGACGGCGGAAGTTTCGGCGGAGTCACGGCTCAGGCATCGGTATGAGATAGAGGAACACAAGCGTGAGCACCCGACATGTCAGGTAATCAGACAGAACCTTCCGCCGATCCGGCCCAGCGGCAGGGAACCGGAGTTGGACACGAATGTGCACCTAGCTAGTTCCACTTGCTCAAAACGAAGTTCACGAACTGATCAGGTTTCACGCGGCCACGAGCTGGCCGCTGATGTAGTCGTCAAGAGCGCGGTCGAGATGGCGCCAGGCAGTAGCGAGTGGGC